>Ga0209123_1000126_pt1 | contig 116949 bp, 124 predicted proteins | sample BarGraIncu00431A_FD_184500 | JGI IMG/M metagenome (GOLD analysis project Ga0209123, IMG submission 184500) | Arctic peat soil microbial communities from Barrow, Alaska, USA - Barrow Graham LP Incubations 004-31A (SPAdes) (version 2) | ecosystem: Environmental > Terrestrial > Soil > Wetlands >... | reverse complement strand
GTGGTATGTAGTGGTTTAAATAAATCAGTTGTAATAGATATTGATAATACAGCTGAAGCTATAAAACAATGTATCACACAATTAGAGCGTATGACAGATACACAAATTAGTGAAGGGTATATTTCACTTCCTGGAGGGATTTGTGAATTAGTAAGAAATACAGGAATGATTGCAATATCTTCTGAAGACAGAGAAATTAAACAAAGCGATGTGGACAGAGTAATTGAAGCAGCTAAACTTATATCAGTTCCATCAGATAAAGAAATAGTAGGGGTTGAACCTGAACAATATATTGTTGACGGATATAACAATATTAAGGACCCTAGAGGGATGAGTGGAGTTAGGCTCGAAGTAGAAGGACAAGTAGTCATGGCGCAGTCTACGGTAGTTAGTAATTTATTAAAAAGTGTTAAACGAGCGGGTATTAAAGTAAATGGTATAGTACTTCAACCGTCAGCTATATCAGAGGCAGTACTTCGAAAAGAAGAAAAAGATATGGGAATAACGCTTATAGATGTTGGAGCTCAGACAATTGATATTTCTATTTACAAGAGCGGGAAATTAAAATATACTTCTATTGTACAATTAGGTGGAGATAACATAACTAATGATATTGCAGTTTGCCTTAAAGTTCCTTTTAGCGAAGGGGAAAGACTAAAGCTTAAATATGGAAGTCTTATTAAAAGCAAAAGTGAAGATGTACCAAAAATTAGAGTTAAAGATTCTTATGATACTTTAATGGAAATTGATAATAATTTATTAATTGATATAATTCATGCAAGGGTTGAAGAACTATTTCATTTAATAAAAAGAAACTTATTGAATAGTGGACTTTATAAGGAAATTTCGGGCGTAGTTATAGTCGGAGGTGGAGTATCGTTATTTAGGGGCACAAATGAATTAGGTAAGGAGATATTAGGTAAATCAGTAAGAATAGGTTCTCCAGAGTACGTAGGAGCAGCTAGCCCTATATATGTTACAGCGGTAGGGATAGTACTTCAAGCTGTAAATAATCTTAAAACTAGTAATAGTTCACTCGAAGAATCAGATGAACTTTCATATGATAATAAATGGTCAAAGAACCAAAATATAAAGGGGAAAAACAAATTTGCATTAAAAGTTAAAGATTTTTTTGCGGATTTTTTCTAAAGAGGAGGTATTGTTGTGCTTGATTTTGATGTTGATGTTCAAGAATTTGCTCAAATTAAGGTAATTGGGTGTGGTGGCGGAGGAAATAATGCTATAAACAGAATGATTATTGAGGGACTTAAAAATGTAGAATTTATAGCTATAAATACAGATAAACAAGCTTTAATTCTTTCTCACGCGGTTCAAAAAATACAAATAGGTGATAAACTTACTAAGGGTCTTGGCGCAGGTGCTAACCCGGAAATTGGTATGAAAGCAGCAGAAGAAAGTAAAGAAGAAATCTCCCAAGCAATAAAAGGAGCAGACATGGTATTTATTACTGCAGGTATGGGGGGCGGTACAGGTACTGGAGCTGCACCAGTAGTTGCGGAAATTGCTAAATCTATGGGGATATTAACTGTTGGAGTTGTAACAAAACCATTCCCATTTGAAGGTAGAAAAAGGATGATTAATGCTGAAATAGGAATAAAGACTCTTAAAGAAACAGTAGATACTTTAGTAACAATTCCAAATGAAAGATTATTAACCATGGTAGACAAGAAAACTACATTGATGGATTCTTTCAAAATGGCAGATGATGTATTAAGACAAGGTATACAAGGTATATCTGATTTGATTACAATACCAGGTCTTGTAAATCTAGATTTTGCAGATGTGAGAACAATTATGCTTGCTAAAGGCCTTGCACATATGGGTGTTGGTAGAGCTTCTGGTGACAATAGAGCTCAAGAGGCAGCAAAACAAGCTATTTCAAGTCCGCTACTCGAGACTTCTATAGTTGGTGCTACAGGTGTACTTTTAAACATTACTGGTGGAATGGACTTAGGGTTACTTGAAATAAATGAAGCTGCAGAAATTGTACAAGGTGCAGCTGATCCAGATGCTAATATTATATTTGGTGCAGTTATAGATGAAGATTTAAAAGATGAAATAAGAATAACAGTAATTGCAACTGGTTTTGAAAGTGATAATTCGATGCAAAATAAAACTGTGCTAAAATCTAAAGTAAAAGAAACAGTGAGTCCTATTGAAGAAGTTGCGTATACTAAAGATTATGAAGAATCAGATTTAGAAATTCCAGCCTTTTTAAGAAGACAAAGTAAGTAATAAATAATAAAGTGCCTTTTGGCACTTTATTTGCGTTTAAAGTGATATTAACTGCACATTAGACATTATTCCCTATGTAATAAAATCACGCTAATTAAAGCCATTTCAGAGGTATTGATTAACGTGATAAGTTTATAGGGGATAAGTCTTTTTTTGTTTGTATATTTAATCAAGCTTAGATGCTGTAATATTAGCTGCTTCAGGAGGAAATTTATATAACACCAGAATATAGTTTTTTTCTACGCAAGTTACTTATAAATATATAAGATTTGTGGCATTCCTCATAAGATGTTGTTAGGAATAATATAGAAATAAATGGCGGTTTATAAAGGAATAAAAATTACTATTGTGGTAAAATATGACAAAATTCTGAATGAAAAAGTTATATAATAATTTAAAGGAGGAAGATGGAGTGATTGTATATTTAGATGTTCTTATATTAGTGAACTTTATAGTTAATTTATTCATATTGCATGTTACCGTTCAAACATTAAGAAAAAGAGTAAAATTTGTATGGATATGCTTTTCAAGTTTTATAGGCAGCCTATATGTTTTAACAGTAGTATATCCAAAGCTTAAATACCTGACATATTTGCCTTTTAAAATATTAATAGTAATTGTTATGATTTTAATTGTTTTTAGAGAGAAAAAAATTTTATTCAACATTAAAGCTTCTCTAATTTTTTTATTATATTCAATCTTATTAGCTGGAATGTGCTTATTTATACAAATCAGCAGTAGTACAGATATGTCATTCGATGTAATCATAATAAATTTTCCTTATGAAAAATTACTGCTTTCATTAATGGTAATTTATATACTCATATATAGAATCATGATTTTTATAGGAGATAGAAAAAAAATATTAACACTGATTTATACTGTTGATATTATAAATAAAAATTACAAAAAAACTATAAAAGCATTTTTAGATACTGGAAATGAGCTTCGGGAGCCTGCTACTAATTTGCCAGTACTAATTGTTGAACGTGATATTTTAAGGGAAATTTTACTAGAGAAAAACAATACTTATTCTATCCCTTATACGGTAGTTAATGGAACGAGTGGAAGATTTATAGGCTTTAAACCAGAGTATATAAATATTCATATTGATGAAAAAAATATTGAAACCAAAGATGTAATTATAGCATTTTGCGAGTATAAATTAAGTAAAGATAATGACTATAATGGGTTAATGTCAAGAGGTATACTAAGTTAATAGACTGTGAAAATAAGTAATTGTTATATGCTAATAATAGAGTTTAGGAGGATATTATGTTTAATTTGAAAGTGATGTTAAACAAATTATTTGTTAAATTAAAAATGTTTTCAAACAATTTGTTTTATATAGGAGGGAATGATGCACTTCCACCTCCTTTAACTAAAGATGAAGAGTATGAATTAGTGACTAAATTAGACACAGGTGATAAACGTGTAAGAGCCACATTAATTGAAAGAAATTTAAGATTAGTAGTTTATATCGCAAGGAAGTTTGAGAATACAGGCGTAAATGTTGAAGATTTAATTTCTGTGGGAACCATAGGGCTTATAAAAGCAGTTAACACATTTGATCCTGAAAAGCAGATTAAACTAGCTACATATGCTTCAAGATGTATTGAGAATGAGATTTTAATGTATCTTCGGCGAAACAGTAAAATTAAAACAGAAATTTCTCTTTATGAACCCTTAAATGTTGATTGGGATGGAAATGAATTGCTGCTCTCAGATATAATTGGCACGGACAACGATGTGGTTTACAATATTATTGAAGAGGATGTTGATAAGCAATTACTTTGGCTTGCTATGCAACGTCTGAATTCAAGAGAAAAAGAAATTGTTCAATTAAGATTTGGATTAAATGGAACTACAGAGAAAACACAAAAGGAAGTTGCTGATATATTAGGAATATCACAATCGTACATCTCAAGGCTTGAAAAAAGAATAATAAAAAGATTGCAAAAAGAAATTAATAAAATGGTGTAGGGATGTACTTAGTATAAAAATTAATCAAGAAAAAAGTATGGTTAGGATCCTCTATTTGGGTCCTTTTTATAATTCCTTTGAAAATTAACAAAATGTTCTAATTATAAATAATATTTTTAATGTGTAATGAATATAAATAATATAAAGTGAAAGAAATATAAAAAAATAGACTACAATAGTGAATAGCTATTTAAAGTGGCTGCTTTAAAAAACTTATAGGGGGTAATAAAATGGAAAGCTTAATGTTTGCAATAAACAACTTAAGACAAATGGAAATTATAGATATAAATTCAGGTTCAAAAATGGGATATATCAAAGACCTAAAAGTTGATTGTGAAGACTATAGGATTATTTCAATCGTTCTTCCAACTTTAAAGTCATCTTGGTTTAATAAAAATAATAGCATTGAGATACCTTGGGAGAATGTGAAGAAAATTGGTGTGGACGTTATTCTTGTAGATGGTAGTGATGTATTTATGGAAAACGAATAAGAAAAAGTGTATAATGTTAGTATATTTGCTAACTATACTAGGGAAAGGGCGTGAAGACCATTGAAATGTCCATATTGCAACTGTGAAGAAAGTAAAGTAGTTGACTCTAGATCAACAGATGATAATATAGCAACTAGAAGAAGAAGAGAATGTCTTAGTTGTTTTAAACGATACACTACTTATGAAAAAGTGGAAGATGTACCTATTTTAGTAATAAAAAAGGATTTTAATAGGGAATATTTTGATAGAACAAAAATACTAAATGGCCTTATGAAAGCATGCCAAAAGAGGCCAGTCTCAAGAATGCAAATAGAAGCAATTTGTGATGAAGTAGAAAAACAGCTAAATAATGAAATGCTTACAGAAGTAAAATCTGATTACATAGGAGAAATCATTATGAGTATATTAAAAAATGTAGATGAGGTTTCTTATGTGCGATTCGCTTCTGTGTATAGGCAATTTAAAGATATTAATACGTTTATGGAAGAAATAAGAAAATTAATGTCTAAGGAAAAAAAATGACCTTAGGCATTTTTTTTCATTTCAATAAGTTATAATTTTTTTAATAAAATCCATATAAATGAGGTGTAGTATTGCAAATTGAAACTATTGATAATTATGAATTTATAAAATTTGAGTGTGATAATGCAGTGATATTGTTTTCAACGGCAAAGGGTGGACTAGATTTCAATCAAAGAACTGAGAAAGGGTTACTAAATTTAGAGAAAATTAAAGAACATTATGATTTAAAAGATATGGGTTACTTAAATCAAATTCATAGTGACATAATTTTAAGATTTGATGGTAATATTAAGGATGGAGATGCCTTATTAACAGATAGAAAAAGAACAGCTATAGGTGTTTTTACAGCAGATTGTGTTCCAGTAATTTTAGTGGACAATAGAGCATGTGTTATTGCTGCCGTGCATAGTGGATGGAAAGGAACAAAAAATATGATAGTAAGTAAAACAATTAAAAGACTACAAGAAGATTATGATTCTAGAGCTGAGGATATTAGCGTTTACATAGGACCACATATTGGAGGCTGTTGCTATGAAGTTAGTAGCGAACTAATAGAAGAGTTTACTAGTGAAGAAATTTATAGTAATATTAATATTAGTAACATAGATAATAAACTTGATTTAGAAAAATGCATTTTAACTCAACTTGTGGAAAAGGGTATTAAAGTAGAAAACATTAGTACTACTAGTACGTGTACTTCCTGTAATAAACAATATGAATTATATTCCTATAGATTCAATGAAAATAAGCTCGAAAGGATGTTTTCTTTTGTTTATTTAAAATAATAAGGCAATAAAATACAAAAGACTAATGGAGGGATTAATATGGCCGAAGAAAAGATATTAGTAGTGGATGATGAAGAACATATACAGGAATTAATTAAATTTAATTTGGAGAAGAGTGGATATAAAGTTATATGTGCTGATAATGGTATAGATGCTATAAAACTTGCTAAAGAGCAAATGCCTCAAATTATGTTACTTGATATAATGTTACCTGGCATGGATGGTTTAGACATTTGTAAGGAAATTAGAAAAGATTCCAATATGTCAAATATGCCCATAATAATGATAACAGCAAAAGGAGAAGAAATAGACAAAATAATAGGACTTGAGTTAGGTGCCGATGATTATATTACAAAACCATTTTCAGTAAGGGAGCTAGTAGCAAGGATTAAAGCTATCCTCAGAAGAAGCACAATGCAGCTAGTTGAAAAGACTTTCAATGTTGGCAATTTAGTTATTGATTTTGGTAAACACGAGGTTATTAAAGGTGAAACTAAAATTGATTTGACATTAAAGGAATTTGAACTATTACAGATACTAATAAAGAATAAAGGTAGAGTTATGACTAGAGACTTCTTACTCGACAAAATATGGGGTTATGAATACGTAGGAGAGACTAGAACTGTGGACGTTCACATAAGACATTTAAGACAAAAAATTGAAGACGACGATAAAAATCCAGTATATATCCAAACTATTAGGGGTATAGGCTATAGATTTAATTTTGGTGATTAATTATGAAGAAAAAGTTATTAATATATTTGTTATGTACTGTGATTTTTATATTTGTAGTAGTAACTGCATTAATTATATCTATTTTTAATTTTGAATATAATCAAAATCTAAAAGATAAACTTCAAACAAATAATAATATGATAATTAGTTTATTGCAAAGTAATAATTTAAGAGACCAACAGAAATTTTTTACTAAAAACTTAGAAAGTTCAGATTTGAGGGTTACATACATAAATAAGTTGGGTAAAGTTCTTTATGATTCAACTGTAAATAGTGAAACTATGGATAATCATAATGGTAGGATAGAAATAATACAAGCAAGAAAAACCGGAAGCGGATTTGCAGTGAGATATAGTATGACTACTAAGAAAAATATGATGTATTTTGCAAGTGCTTTTGGTGATGGATTTATTATTAGAAGTTCTATGCCTCTTGAGATTGTAAATGGTCTTGGGAGCAAATACTTAAAGTTTTACATCTTAGCTATAATTTTTTCAGCGGTAATGTCAATTTGGTTTTCTCTAAAACTATCCAATGTCATAGTAAAACCAATTACGGATTTGATTTTTATTACTTCGAGAATTAGTAAGGGCGAATTCCATAGAAGAGCTAGGATATTGTCTGATGGCGAAATAGGAGAATTAGCTAAGAATTTTAATGAGATGGCTGATAAACTAGAGTCTACACTAAATGAAGTTATAGATAAACAAAATAGGCTAGAGGCTATTCTGCAAAGTATGGATAGTGGAGTTATCGCTGTAAATAGAAAAAATAAAGTGATAATGATTAATCCATACGCTAAAAAAATGTTCGGAATTACTGAAGATATTATTGGACAAAATCTTATGGATAATATTAGGAATTTTGAATTAGAAAATATATTTCTTCAAAGCGATGATGATTATAAAGAAATTAAGATCGGTTGGCCAAAGGAAAGAGAACTCAGGATAAAAACTGCAGATATAATTAACGCAAATGAACATATTGGTACTGTGGCTGTAGTCCAAGACATTACAAAAGTTAAAAAATTAGAGAAAATGAGAACACAATTTGTAGCAAATGTTTCACATGAACTTAAGACACCTCTAACATCTATTAAAGGGTTTGCAGAAACATTAAAATATGTTGATGACACAGAGACAAAGGAAAAGTTTTTAAATATAATTAATGAGGAGGCTGACAGATTAACTAGATTAATTACTGATATTTTGACACTTTCACATATAGAACAAAAGATGGAAGTTAAAAAAGAAAATATTGATGTTAATAAAATTATAGAAGATGTCTACAATTTAATGAAAAATACTGCAGATTTAAAGGGAATCCAGTTATCAGTGGAAAAGCAAAGCCTAAAGACAATTACAGGTGATGTTGATATGTTTAAACAAATGTTAATTAACTTAGTAGATAATGCTCTAAATTACTCAGAAACAGGAGATAGTGTTTGTATTGGAACCGAGAGCAAGGCTGATAGATTTATTTTATGGGTTGAGGACACAGGAGTTGGAATAGCTCAAAAACAAATTTCACGTATTTTTGAAAGATTCTACAGAGTGGATAAGGCGCGTTCTAGATCAAAAGGAGGCACAGGCCTTGGCCTTGCTATTGTTAAACATATAGTACTTCAATTTAATGGAAAGATACTTATAGAAAGTCAGTTAGGAAAAGGTAGTAAATTCATAGTAGAAATACCATACCATCATTTTAAATAAGCTATTTCATTATTATAGTGATAGATTTATTTTTACCATTGTAAACTTTAATTAACATAAGCTAAACTTTAGTTAACTTTGGCTTAATATAAAGTTAACTTTCAGGGTATATTATTATAAGAGTAATGAGTAGCAATTAAAACAGTCTAAATAAATGAACGGGGGAATTATCTATGAGAAGAAAAAGTTTTAAATTAATAGTGGCGGCATTAGCTGTTGCAATGACAGCAGGTATTTTTACAGGTTGTTCAAGTAAACCAGCAGCGGTTAAAACTACACCTGCACCAGTAGCAGCTGCATTATCAGGTTCAATAACAGTAGCAGGGTCTACTGCACTTCAACCTTTAGCTGAATTAGGTGCTAAGAATTTTTTAGTTAAAAATCCAGGAGCAACTGTAAATGTTCAAGGTGGGGGAAGTGGTACTGGACTTACATTAGTTTCAGAAGGTAGTGTACAAATAGGTAATTCTGATATATATGCAAAAGAAAAAACAGGAATAGATGCAGCTGCATTAACAGATCATAAGATATGCGTTATAGGAATTGCAGCAGTAACAAATCCAAAAGCTAATGTTACATCTTTAACAAAACAACAATTAAAGGATGTATTTACAGGTAAGGTAAAAAATTGGAAAGAAGTTGGCGGAGCTGACTTGAAAATTACAATAATAAATAGAACAAAATCTTCAGGAACTAGAGCAACATTTATAAAAAATGCTTTAGATGGTAAAGATGAAGCAGTTGGTTTAATTCAAGATTCTAATGGAGCTGTTGAAAAAACAGTTAAACAAACTGATGGAGCAATTAGTTACTTAGCATTGTCATATTTCTCTAATGAAGCCACTAAAGTAGGCTTAACGGTATTGAAAATCGATGGTGTTGAAGCAAATGCAGCAAATATAAGTACAGATAAATATAAAATTTGGGCATATGAACATATGTACACTAAGGGTGCAGCTACTGGAATATCAAAAGCATTCATAGATTACATGACAGGTTCTGAAATGGGTGGATTAATATCAAAAGCAGGATATGTTCCAATGGCAGATATGAAAGCAACAAGAAATTAATGTTTTCTAAAGGCTGGGTAAACCCAGCCTTTATTTTTCATTAAAATAATTTTTTGAGGTAGATAAAATGAAAAAAAATGATATTAAAACAATATTTTTAAAACTTAAAAATGAATATTTAGGACGTAGCTTTTCAATATTTTGTGGAGCGGTTATAGTGATTCTTACTTTTTCAATCATATTATTCCTTACTGCTAAAGGTTTAAATACATTTACAAAACATGGATACTCAATATTTCATTTTCTAACCTCCGCAGATTGGAACCCAGATGGTAGTGGAGAAACTGTACCTCCTCAATTTGGAGCTTTGATATTTGTTGTTGGTTCTTCATTAGTGTCATTTCTTGCAGTGGTAGTTAGTGCACCAATAGGAGTGGCTCTAGCTGTATTTATGAATGTAATTTCTCCAAAACTTGGCACAAAAGTTCTTCAACCTGCCATAGAGTTATTTGTGGGAATACCTTCAGTTGTTTATGGCTGGATAGGTATAAGTGTATTAGTGCCTCTTATCAAAATTTGGTTTGGAGGAATAGGGTTTAGTTTACTTGCAGGAGTATTAGTTATTAGTGTTATGATTTTACCAACAATAGCAAGTATTTCGTCTGATGCTATAAGAACTATACCAAAAGATTATATAGAAGCATCCTATGGACTTGGAGCAACAAGGTGGCAAACTATTATTAAAGTTATTATTCCAGCTGCTAAAAGTGGAATATTTACTGGAATAGTACTCGGAGTTTCAAGAGCTTTTGGAGAAGCACTTGCTGTGCAAATGGTTATAGGTAACTCAGTTACATTCCCTAAGGGATTACTTGGAACCACAACTACATTAACAAGTATACTTACTATGGATATGGCAAATACAATAAATGGTACAGATTGGAATGATGCATTATGGTCAATGGCTCTATTACTACTAATAATATCCTTTGTATTTATACTTATAATTAGAAAAATAGGAAAAAGAGGTGAGGTATAATGAGTTCTAAAGTTAAAGACAAAATAGCAACAATAGTTTTATATATAATTTCTTCTTTAGTAATTTTATTGCTAGTTAGCCTCATAGGATATATACTATATAATGGAAGGCAGTCATTAAATTTAAAATTTTTGTTTGGTGAGCCTAAAATTGGTGAAGCTGGTGGAGGAATTGGACCTCAATTATTCAACTCAATACATCTACTAGTGGTAACACTTATAATTACTGTACCACTAGGGGTAGGAGCTGGAATATATTTAGCTGAATACGCAAAAGAAGGTAAGATATTAAATATTATAAGGTTATGCATAGAAACAATGGCATCACTACCGTCTATTGTTGTTGGTTTATTTGGACTTTTAATTTTCGTTAACATGACACAATGGGGATATTCTCTTATTGCTGGTGCATTAGCTATAACCATAATAAATTTACCAGGCATGACTAGAGTTTGTGAAAATGCTATTAAGGCTGCGTCAGAAGGTGTAAAAGAAGCTAGTTTAGGTTTAGGTGCTACTAGGTGGCAGACTATTAAAAATGTTGTATTGCCCTCTGCGATGCCTCAAATTTTAACAGGTGTTATATTAGCAGCAGGTAGAATATTTGGTGAAGCAGCAGCTTTACTTTATACTGCAGGTATGAGTGCGCCCGCATTGAATTTTGCTAATTTTAGCTTAACTGATAAGGCTTCAACTTTTAGTTTATTAAGGCCAGCTGAAACTTTATCTGTATATATATGGAAACTGAATTCAGAAGGAATGGTTCCTGATGCTACTAAAATAGCAAATGGTGCTTCAGCAGTTTTGATAATTGCAGTGCTTATATTTAATATATCTGCAAGGATAATCGGGAAAAAAATATATGAATCTCATTCAGGGAAGTAAATAGGAGGGAACAACATGGGAATAGTTATAGCAAAGAATTTAAATCTATATTATGGAAATGTTCAAGCACTTAAAAATGTAAATATTGATATAGAGAAAAATTCTGTTACTGCACTTATAGGACCATCAGGGTGTGGTAAATCAACATTTTTACGTACTATTAACAGAATGAATGATTTAATAGCTTCTGTTAAAATAGATGGAGAAGTAATATATGAAAATAAAGATATATACAGTCCCGATTATGATGTTATAGATTTAAGAAAAAAAGTAGGAATGGTATTTCAAAAACCTAATCCTTTTCCTATGTCAATATACGAAAATATAGCTTATGGTCCTAAAATTCATGGAATAAAAAATAAGAAAGAGCTCGATGAAATTGTTGAGAATAGTTTAAAGGGAGCTGTACTTTGGGAAGAAGTAAAAGACAGGCTTAAAAAGAGTGCATTAGGATTATCTGGTGGACAACAGCAGCGTTTATGTATTGCTAGAACTTTGGCTGTTGAACCTGAGGTCTTATTAATGGATGAGCCAACATCTGCTTTAGATCCTATTTCAACTTTGAAAATTGAAGAATTAATGGATGTACTGAAAAAAAAATACACAGTAATAATAGTTACTCATAATATGCAACAAGCAGGTAGAATTTCTGACCATACAGCATTCTTTTTAAATGGAGAAATTATTGAGAATGGAAAAACAGAGGAAATATTTTACAAACCTAAAGATAAAAGAACAGAGGATTATATTACAGGAAGATTCGGCTAAAATATAAAAAAGGATGGTGATTTTATGGCAAGGAAGGTATTTGAAGAGAATCTTCAAGAACTTCATAATGATCTAATTAGAATGGGAAGTATAGTAGAAAAACAAATTCATGACTGCATCGATGCTTTAGTTACTCACAACACTGATAAAGCAGAAAAAATAATGAAGGATGATGATATAGTTGATGAACTAGAACGAGAAATAGAAAATAAAGCAATTAAATTAATTGCCATGCAGCAGCCTTTAGCAATAGATTTAAGAAACATTTTTACTATGACAAAAATAGTAACAGACCTAGAGAGAATGGCTGATCATGCTGTCGACGTTGCTAAAATTACATTAAGATTAAAAAATGAAAAGTATGTAAAACAACTAATACATATACCTAGAATGGCTGAAATAGTAGTAGCTATGATAAAAGATGCCTTGGATGCCTATGTGGCAGGAGATGTTGAAAAGGCGTATGCAGTTTGCAAACGAGATGATCAAGTAGACGCTATTTATAAGGAAGTATTTGGTGAACTCTTACAATTAATGATTAAAGATCAAAGCACAATAAATCAAGCTACTCAATTTATATTTATCTGTAAGTGGCTAGAAAGAATTGCTGATCATACTACCAATATATGTGAATGGACAATTTATTTAGTTACCGGAGAAAAAATTAATTTAAACGAATAATTTTGATGAAAAATACAAAAGCTACAATGAATATCAATAAACTTATAAAATATTGTAGTGGAGTAGTGATTATGAAGAAAGAATATTTCAAAAGTTTTTTAACTTTTTTTTGTATTAGTTTGATAATGATAAGTTCTGGATGTAAAAAAGATTCTCAAACTAAGGAAAAACAATCTAAAAACATTAAAATAATTTGTGAAGATACAGTGTTGCCATTGGTAAATGATTTAGTGCGTGATTATAATTCAAATAACGATTCTGTAGTTACTGTGGAATCAGCACAGAGAGGAAGCTCTTTTGATAAATTATACAATTCTGAAGTAGATCTACTAATTGGATATGTTCAGCCAAGTAAGACGAAGATTGAGGCTAAAATGCTAGCTTATGATGGAATAGGAATTATTGTTAACAAAAGCAATAAAGTAACCGGTGTAGGAATACAGGAATTAAAAAAAATATACACCGGAGATATAGTAAACTGGGAAACAGTAAATGGAGAATCAAAAATCATAGTACCCGTAGCTTATAAAAATATTTCAAACTCTGTGGAGCAAGAATTTGGTACAAGAATAATGGATACTCCTGTAAAAGAATCAATGGTCAATAGCACGCAATATGTATCAAGTGTGGAAGAAATGAAAAATTTTGTTGCACAGAATAAATATGCTATAGGTATTATACCTGGACAGTGGTATAATGAAGAAAGTAAGTTTTTAAGAGTAAATGGTATTGAAATAACTACTTCAAATTTGAAAAATAAACTATATACCCTAAAATTTCCAATAAAAATGTATTTTTCAAAAGAAAAAGAAGATAGTTTAAAGGATCTTTTTCAATATTTTAAAAGTGAAGATGGTAAAAAGATTATAAGAAAATATTGTATTGAAGCATTTTAATACCTCCTTCTTAGGAGGTATTTTTATTCTGTAATAAATTCTATGACTATTTTAATTTCTAATTTATGATATCTAAAAAACTTCAAAATAGCTGATATATGCTTTTTTTATACTTTTAAGGACTAATCTCGTTGACTTAGGTATTTAATTCATGTAATATAACTTAATGGAATGATATAATTTATTATTGAACTAATGCTTATTCTAAATTTAATATTATATATTTAAATGTGGTATTAAATATTAATATAATATTTCTAATTCCTCACAAAACCTTTTTAGAAAGGGTATGGTTGAGCAGGAGGTTAAAATGAAAAACCAAATATCTAAGATACTTGTAGGAAGTATTGCTGAAGAAATTGAGTTAGAAGTAGGAGATAGATTGATTAGTATAAACGGCAATGATGTAATAGACATTATAGATTACAAATTTTTAATTACTGATGAACTCATTAATATAGAAATTGAAAAGGTAAATGGTGAAATTTGGGATATTGAAGTAGAAAAAGAATATGATGAAGACTTGGGAATTCAATTTATTGATGTTATGTTAGATAAACCAAAGAGTTGTCATAATAAATGTATATTTTGTTTTATTGACCAATTGCCAGAAGGAATGAGGGAAACTTTATATTTTAAAGATGATGATTCAAGATTATCGTTTTTTCAAGGTAATTTTGTAACTTTGACTAATATGAAGGAAGAAGACATCGAGAGGATTATTAAATATAAGATAAGTCCTATCAATGTTTCTGTACATACTACTAATGTTGAGCTTAGAAAGATAATGTTGAACAATAAATTTGCTGGAAATGTATATGATAGATTAATTAGGCTGGCTGAAGGTGGTATTAAAATTAACTGTCAAGTGGTTTCTTGCCCAGGTATTAATAATGGAAAAGAACTTATAAAAACCATCGAGGATTTATATAAACTATATCCAAGCATTGAGAATTTAGCGGTTGTACCAGTTGGAATAACAAAATTTAGAGAAGGTTTATTTAATTTAACTTTATATGATAAAAGTACTGCGGCAGAGGAAATAGAAAGTGTAAAAGAATTACAAGCAAAATATATTAGTGAAATCGGCTCACCTTTTATAAGATTGTCTGACGAATTTTATGTTTTAGCACAAATTGATGTTCCAACAGAAGAGTTTTATGATGGGTATCAACAGTTAGAAGATGGCATCGGAATGATAAGGTTACTTAGAAGTGTTATTGATGAAGATCTAGAGACGTTAAAGCTAAATACTAGTGGAAGTTTTACTTTTATAACAGGGCAGTCAGCTTATGTAGAAATACTAAAGATAGCTAAAAAAATTACTAAATATAATAATAAAATTAATATTGATGTAAAAAAAATAACAAATGTTTTTTTTGGAAAAACTATTACAGTTGCTGGACTTTTGACAGGAAATGATATAATTAAACAATTGACAGGTGAAAAACTAGGGGATTATTTAGTTATTCCAAGAAATATGCTTAAAAGTGGCTATGAATTAGGGAATGATGAGCAGCAAATATTCTTAGATAATATTACAATCAGTGATATAGAAAAAAGTTTAAATAGAAAAATTTTAATATGCGATTATTCAGGAGAAGATTTAATCCATATAATAAACCAAAATAGTCGGGAGGAAGAATAATGGCAAAACCAATAGTAGCAATTGTAGGAAGACCTAATGTGGGGAAATCTACTTTATTTAATAAGTTAGCAGGTAAAAGGATATCAATAGTTGATGATAAACCGGGTGTTACAAGAGACAGAGTGTATGCAGATGCAGATTGGCTAAGGCATAATTTCACAATAATTGATACAGGTGGTATAGAAATTGAGAGTCAGGATATTATTTTAGCACAGATGAGAAGACAGGCACAGATAGCTATAGAAACATCAGATGTTATAATCTTTATTGTAGACGGTAAACAAGGACTTACAGGTTCAGATAATGAAGTTGCCCAAATGCTAAGACAAAGCAAAAAACCAATAGTTCTCGTAGTAAATAAAATAGACCATCTTGAACTAGAAGCAAATGCCTTTGAATTCTATAATTTAGGTATAGGTACCCCTGTGGCTATTTCTGCAACTCAAGGTCTTGGACTTGGAGATATGTTAGATGAAGTGGTTAAACATTTTGATAGTGTTTATTCAAACACGGAAGACGAGGAATATATTCAAGTTGCAGTAGTAGGTAAACCGAATGTTGGTAAATCATCTTTAATAAATAGATTGCTCGGAGAAGAAAGAAATATAGTAACAGATATTGCAGGTACTACAAGAGATGCCATTGATAGTAAATTAGAAACTGAGGAAGGTAAATTTATTCTTATAGATACTGCAGGAATAAGAAGAAAAAGTAAAGTTGAAGAAGGAATTGAAAGATACAGTGTTATTAGAGCCTTAGCGGCCGTTGAGAGAGCTGATGTTGTTATACTTATACTAACAGCAACTGAAGAATTAAGTGATCAAGATGAGAAAATTATAGGGTATGCTCACGAAATGAGAAAAGCCATTTTTGTTATAGTGAATAAATGGGATCTTATTGAAAAAGATACTAAGACTATGCTTGAGTACAAACAGAGAATTCAAGCTGGTTTAAATTTCATGGCTTATGCACCTTATTTATTTATATCTGCTAAAACTGGACAAAGAGTACATAAAGTATTATCAACAGTAAAAGAATGTTATGAAAATTATTCTAAAAGAATTTCTACTGGAATACTTAATGAGGTTGTAAATAAGGCTGTACTTATGAAAGAACCTCCCACAGTAGCAAATAAGAGATTAAAAATATTCTATGTTACTCAAGTAGACTCTAAACCTCCAACTTTTGTATTCTTTGTAAATAATACAAATTTATTGCATTTTTCATATCAAAGGTATTTAGAAAACCAATTGAGAAATAGTTTTGAATTTATCGGAACAGGTATAAAACTTATATTTAGGGAAAGGAAGGAATAAAATGTTTAAAGTTGCTTTTCTAGGTGGTGGGAGTTTTGGCAGCGCATTATCAATTATGCTTGCCAAAAAAGGAAATATAGTTAACATTTGGGATAGAAAGATTAGTGTTATTAATGATATTAATATTAAGAGAGAAAATATTAAATATTTACCTAGCGTTACCGTACCAGCGGGAGTAACAGCATTTACTGATATAAAAAAGGTTATAACTGATAGTAAGATAATTGTATTAGCGGTGCCCTCACATGCAATAAGAGAAATATGTAAGATGATAGTGCCACATTTAAAGCAAGATCAAATTGTGGTTAGTATTGCAAAAGGAATTGAAGAGGGTTCATCAAAAAGAATTTCACAAGTTATAGAAGAAGAAATTCCAAATAACCCTATAGTAATACTCTCAGGCCCTAGCCATGCAGAAGAGGTTGCCTTAGATATACCTACAACAGTAGTGGTTACGTCTAAAAAAATGGAGTATGCAAAGATTGTTCAAGATGAATTTATGACAAGTAAATTTAGAGTTTATACTAATGAAGACATTATTGGAGTAGAGATAGGCGGAGCAGTTAAAAACATTATAGCACTTGCCGCAGGTGTGTCAGATGGTATTGGCTATGGTGATAATGCGAAGGCTGCACTTATGACAAGAGGTATGAGCGAAATTATAAAAATAGGCACTAGACTTGGAGGTAGAATTGAAACATTCTATGGCTTAACAGGTATGGGCGATCTTATAGTAACTTGTACTAGCATGCATAGTAGAAATAGGAGAGCCGGTATTTTGATTGGGAAGGGTGTACCTATGGAAAAGGCTTGCGCAGAAATAGGAATGGTAGTAGAAGGTATAAAAGCAGTAAGAGCATTCTATGAATTGAAAGAGAAAGAACAGATTTCTATGCCCATCACAGATGTGCTTTACAAGGTATTATTTGAAGGTAAAGATCCTAAATATGGAGTATATGAATTAATGTCAAGAAATAAAAAAGATGAGTTTTAAAAACCAGTAAAATATTAGTGATTATTTAAAGTCAATTTTTGTTAAGAAATTAATAAAAATTGATTTTTTTTATATATTTTTAATCTGTAGTACTATTTTATTGATATCTTAAATATATTTATAGTGATAATAATAAGTAGTGGGAGGTATATATTGGATAATTTTGATATATATAAAGATATAGCAGAGAGAACACAAGGAGATATCTATGTAGGTGTTGTGGGTCCCGTAAGAACAGGAAAATCTACATTTATAAAAAGGTTTATGGAACTTATGGTAATTCCTAACATAGACAATCCTCATAAAAAAGAAAGAGCAAAAGATGAACTTCCTCAAAGTGGTTCAGGTAAATCAATTCATACAACCGAACCTAAATTTGTACCAAATGAGGCAGTAGAAATTGAATTTGAAGGTGGTACTAAATTCAAAGTTAGAATGGTTGATTGTGTTGGATATATTGTAAAAGGAGCTCTTGGATATACTGAAGGTGAGGCACCGAAAATGGTTACAACTCCTTGGTATGACTATGAGATTCCATTTGAGGAAGCAGCAGAGATTGGAACAAAAAAGGTAATAAATGAGCATTCAACTATAGGGCTTTTAATTACTACTGATGGTTCTATAACTGGTATAGAAAGGGAAGAGTATTTAGAAGCTGAAGGAAGGGTAGTTGAAGAACTTAAATCCATAAATAAGCCATTTATCATGGTTTTAAACTCTAGTAATGCGGCTGCACCTGAAACATCAGTTTTAGCAAGAGAGTTAGAAGAGAAATATGACGTTCCAGTTCAAGTTATGGACGTTATAAACATGAAAGAGGAAGATATAGCTAATATATTTCAAAGAATTCTTAGAGAATTTCCGGTTAAAGAAATTAACATAGATATGCCAGAATGGATCGAAAACTTAGATTCTAAGCATTGGGTGAAAGTTAACTTTATGAAGTTCTTAAAAGATATGTGTAAGGATATTTTTAAAGTTAGGGATATAAATAAATCTTTACTAGGGTTTAAAGAAGTTGATTTCTTAGATTATGCAAAACTCGATGAGATGAATATGGGAGAAGGTACTGCTAGAGTTAATATAGTTCCTAAATCAGAATTATTTTATAAAATATTAGGCGAAACCTGTGATTGTGAAATAAAGGGAGAAAATGATTTATTAACATTAATGGGAGAGTTCTCTAGAGCAAAAGTGGAATATGACAAAATTTCGGAAGCCTTAAAAGATGTTAAAGAAAAAGGTTATGGGTTAGTAGCACCACAGCTTTCAGAAATGACATTAGAAGAACCAGAAATTGTACAACATGGGGGTCGATATGGAGTTAAATTGAAGGCTTCAGCACCTTCTCTTCACTTTATTAAGGCAGACATTCAGACAGAAATATCACCTATTATGGGCACAGAAAAGCAAAGTGAAGATTTCTATAAATCTATTTTAGAACAGTTTGAGAATGATAAATCTCAAATATGGCAGAGTAATATGTTTGGTAAATCCTTAGAAGTGTTAGTTAAAGAAGGACTTCAAAACAAGCTATTTAAAATGCCAGATGATGTTCAAGTTAAAATTCAAAAAACTTTACAAAGAATTATAAATGAGGGTAATGGTAGCTTAATTTGTATTATATTATAAAAGTATTTCTTATTTTATAGTAGTTTGAGTTATAAGGAGTACTCCTTATAACTCAAACATAAATTTAATATTGTGTTAATATAAAATTGTATAATGTATGGGAGCTCTTAAAAAGGCTCTTTTTTTATGCCTGAAAATTATTAATATTGAATGATCTACACAGAAATATCTTTTATGGATTAGAAAAAATACATATTGTAGAGTATTATATATGAGAGATGCTGAATTTAAATACATTAGGAATTTTACGCTGAAATTGGAGGAGTAAAAATGTTAAATAGTGAAGTTAAAGAGAATCTACTTAGAGAAGGAATTCATCAGGATGCTGTTAAAGCATTAGACAATAATGGAAGGTGTCTGTTTGATATAAATAGTACAAGAGATGTATGTTTTGAATTAATTGATGTGGGAGTTAAGTTTAGTTGTGAAAGAAGTATTTTAGATGATGGATTGTATTTAATAAAGATATTAAACTAAATTTAGGAAAGAATAGATGTTGATTAGTAAAAATCACTTATCAACATTTACCCCTTCAATTTCCAATAATAGCTTTTGAGTAGGAGTTCTATTGCCTGCAAAACCCACCAAATTTCCTTTTTTACCAATAACTCTGTGGCAGGGTATAATTATAGGTAATTGGTTAAACTTATTAGCTTGACCTACTGCACGCGCAGCATTAGGGTTTCCTATTGACTGTGCAATCTGTAAATAATTTCTTGTTTCACCATAAGGTATACCCAAAAGTGCTTTCCATACTTTTTTTCTGAAGGTTGTGCCTTCTATAGATAATGGTATATCGAAATTTTTTCTTTTTCCCTTAAAATATTCGTCTAGTTGAGTTATAACTTCCCTACATAAATTATTATCTTTTGAAAGGTTATCATAATTCTGTTTGTATTGTAACCAATCTTCTTGAAAAATTTCTACTTTTCTAACGCCAATTTCATCTACAACTACATGTATTAGCCCAATAGGGGAGTCATAGATATCATATCCAATTTTCATAAAATACCTCCTTAGTTTTATATTAACCATCATAAATTAAAGGTAGCATAGGATTAGCTTTATGTCCAGCTTATAAAAAACTTCATTTAAATTTAATTTTCAAAAATGAATAATAATTATTTAATCCAATAAGTAGCTCTTTTGTTTTTGGATAAAATATGATAAAATAAGAACAAACGTTTGTGAGGTGCTAAATATGGATGTAATGAGAAAACTTGAAATATTATCAAATTCAGCAAAGTATGATGCTTCTTGTTCTTCCAGTGGTTCTAATAGAAAGAATACAAAGGATGGAATAGGAAATGCAGCAACAATGGGCATTTGCCATTCTTGGTCTCAAGATGGTCGATGTATTTCACTTCTTAAAATTTTGTATACCAATAAATGCATATACGATTGTAAATATTGTATTAATAGAGCAAGTAACGAATTGGAGAGAACAGGTTTTACTCCTAAAGAAGTTGTAGATTTGACTATAAATTTTTATAGAAGAAATTATATCGAAGGATTATTCTTAAGCTCAGGAGTGGAGAGAAGCCCAGATTACACTATGGAAAAGTTAGTAAAAATTATAAAAGATTTAAGGGTAATTCATAAATTTAATGGATATATTCATGTGAAAGCTATTCCAGGAGCGGATCCCAAATTTATATATGAGGCAGGTTTGTATGCAGATAGAATGAGTGTAAATATTGAGTTGCCATCCGAAAAAAGCTTAAAGCTCTTAGCACCTCAAAAGAATAAGGCGGACATATTAAAGCCTATGGGACTTATTACTCGCAGTATAATTGAATCTATTGAATATAAGAAAAAAGGTTTCAAGGTACCAAAATTCACTCCTGGAGGTCAAAGTACTCAAATAATGGTAGGAGCAACAAGTGAAAGTGATTTAAGTGTTATTAGTCTTACAGAAGGATTATATAATACTTTTGGACTTAAAAGGGTGTATTATTCTGCTTATGTGCCAGTAGTGCAGCACGTTAATTTACCATCAATTCAAACCACCCCTCCACTTTTAAAAGAACATAGAATGTATCAAGCAGATTGGCTTTTAAGGTATTATGGATTCAAAGCAAAGGAATTATAAAATCAAGAAGACTTTGTAATCTTTCCTATGACAATTTAAAAAAGCTAGGGGTAGTGCTCAAAAGAGCTAAATTTTTTATAACTTGTAGCGGTAAATTTTATGGAGATAAAAATATGGAAAGAGAAAGACTTAAAAATTATTTATTAGACTATGAAAGTTTTGATAAGGTACAACAAATAAGTTTGTTTAATCTAAGGAGTGATTTATTTGTTTAGGTATATTTACAATGGGAGCTTTGATGGGTTTTTATCTGTTATATATGATTGTTATTACGATGAAATACCTGATTGTATAGAAAGAGAATACAGTTATACTTTTAATATACTATATACGGAGAAGCTTATAAAAACTGATATTGTAAAATCAATTAAAGTATCTAATGCTATACAAGAAAAAATATCAGAGGATACTCTAATCCATGTGTATCAAGCATTTTTATCAGAGTCCCTTGGAATAGAACTCAAATTATTAAAATATATACAATTAGGTTTTAAGATGGGGAGAAAAGTTAACGATTTCCTAACAAATGAAATTGTAAATGAAGTACAAAAATATTCTAGAAAAGTGGAATCAGAAGCACATAGATTTTTAGGATTGGTAAGATTTCAACAATTCAAGAATATATTGTATGCAGCTATTGAACCTAATTATAATATTCTTGAGCTTTTGGGAAATCATTTTAAAGAAAGACTTACAAATGAAAAGTGGATAATTCATGATGTGAAAAGAAAAATTGGTATAGTATATGAAGAAAATGAATGGATACTAAGGAACTTATTATTTGAAAAATTAGAAAGTCGTGACAAGGAAGAGTTATTCTATCAAAATCTTTGGAAGGTTTTTCACAAAAGTGTTTCAATAAAAGAAAGAAGCAATGAAAAACTGCAAATGCAGCATATGCCCAAGAAATATTGGAACAATTTAATTGAGATGAAGTGATCTCTAGCAAATACGCATTTTTTATATTTCAATAATACATTTTAAAAAAAACAAAAATCATGATATAATGTATAAGAATGAATTAAATAAGTTATTGTTAATTAAAGGAAGGAACGATGTTATGAAAAAATCACTAGAATATGTAGAAGTTGAAAGTCCTAGCATTAGTATCGAAAGAAAAAAAAATATGATGGAAAAAATTTATAAAAAATTAGAAGAATTAGGTGCTACTAGTAAGGAAACGGCTAAAACTAGTAAAGAAATAAACAATGCTATTCCTAAAGAGCATATAGTTAAAGGCGGAGATAATGATAAACAAATCAAGAAGGTACAATTAAACACTCCTTCATTTGTAGGTTCACTGTCTGGAGTTATGTCTAAGGGACGAATACTTGGAAAAGTATATAATGTAGAAAAGCAAGAAACTACTTGGTACATAATTGGAAATATAAAAATGATTAATGATATTGATCCTAGAAATATGTAATATCAATCATTTATTTTCATCAACATAAACATAATAAAAAACTAAGTCTTAAAAGTTAAGACTTAGTTTTTTATTGTAGAAAAATTCAACATAGAGAATCTAACATAATTTACTCAAGGCTAAATTTAATTTTTCTAACACTAAATGTACATCACTTTCTTTTATTATAAGTGGAGGCTGGAAAGCTAATACGTTTCTATCTAATCCATTTTTACCTAAAAGAATTCCTTCATTCTTTAAGAACTCTAATATAAGGTCGGCTTCCTCTAAGGCAGGTTCACCATTTTCTTTTAATAACTCAATACCTAACATAAGTCCTATACCGCGAACATCATAAATTATAGGATACTTTTCCTTAAGTTCAAGAAGGCCTTTTTTCAATTTTATTCCTAAAATTTGTGCGTTTGAGCATAAATTGTTTTCTTTAATATAGTCAAGTACAGCTATTGCAGTACTTGCAGTTACAGGATTACCACCTAAAGTAGAAGCAGAAGCAGAAGTAAACGATGCTGCAATTTTATCATTTGTGCAAAACGCAGATATAGGCATTCCATTCCCAAGAGCTTTTGCTACTGTAATTATATCTGGTACAACGTCATAATGCTCGATAGCAAACATTTTGCCGGTTCTGCCAAAACCAGTTTGAACTTCATCTATAATAAGTAATATACCATTTTTCTCAAGGATGGTCTTCAATTTTTTGAAGTACCACAGAGGTGGAGTTATAATGCCACCATTACCTTGCACCGGTTCTGCAATTAAGGCTGCTATTTTATCGCCTTTAGACGCTATCACGACTTCAATAGCTTTTAAGGATTCTGTAGCAGCTTCATCAAGAGTTTTATCTTTGTTATAAGCATTAGGTACAAAGGTAACACAATCAGAAAGTATAGGATCTGCTCTCCACATAGGGAGGCCTGTAACACTCATGGTTAAATAAGTTCTACCATGCAAGCTGTTATTTAATGAAATAAATTCATTTCTTCCGGTATAAATCCTAGCAAGTAATAGTGCACCTTCATTAGCCTCGGAACCGCTGCAACAGAAAAAAGAATGTTTGATATCCCCAGGTAACACTGAAGCGAGTTTTTCAGCAAGATTAACCATTGGCTCAGTTAAATATATAGTACTAGTATGATCCAATGTTTTCATTTGCTCAATAGAAGCGCATAAAATATCAGGATTGCAATGACCACAATTAACAACGGAAACACCTGCAAAAAAATCGAGATATTTAATACCTTGTGAATCAAATAAATACTGCATTTTTCCACCTACAATCTGAGGTGGTTTTTTATAAAAATGTTGTGAGCAGGGGAAAAGAAAATCTTTTTTCTTTTGAATAATTTTTTCGGGACCTAAATAGTTAGACATTATTATACCTCCTTAATTAATTGAATTGGAAAGCTCCAAGGGTAAACCCAGAACCAATAGGATCTAGGGAGTGGAATAATTCTTCACATTTGCTTAAATCACTAAGAGCTTCTTTGTAAACACTTAAAACTTTATGTAGAGTAGTAGTATCATAATGGCAGGCTTCAATTCTAAAATGAGTCACGCCTATATCATTGAGCTCTTTTAAAAAGGGAAGATAGCAAAGATTTTTATAAAGTGTCATATGATTCTTACCATTGTTATCTTGGTATACTGGGTGTTCATTTCCTTTTCCGTCTACTAAAACTAATACTTTGTTAGAAACATTAGAATTATTTTCATGATTCGTAGACTCTAAAACTCTAGTATTCTCATATAAATCATGATTCATATACATAACTGTTGGAGAACCATGAACTATGACTTCAATAGGAATTGGTGACTTAGAAATAGTATCAATAGCGTCTAACAGTGGTGCCTCTACAGAAAGTGTAGCAATGGATAACCCTTGCTTTTCATAGAAACTAACTGCTTTATGGTTATAAATATTTAAAGAATAATCACCAATAAGCTCAAGACCCAAAGATTTATATTTATGAATAGCTCCTAAATTGGTTACAATTAAGCCATCTAATCCTAGGTTGTTTTCCTTCAGTAAATGATTATATTTTGAAAAATCCTCTTCAAACATCATTTTAGGAAAACCTAAGTATATCTTTGTATTTCTTTTATTTTTAGTTAATTTAAGTATTTCATTTTTACTAAAAGGGTTATTTGGCTTAAAAACTTCTCCAGATAAATAAACTGCATCTACGCATTCATCTATTGCAATTTTAGCTTGTGAATAGGAATTGACTTTTACATTTAACATAGGCTTCTTTGCTAAAGAAGTTTTTACATTTAAAAGGTTCTTTATTTCTTCTACCTTATCTTTTGTAATTTCAATTTCTTCTACAGGATTGTCGAAAACTCTACCATTACCATTGTTATCTTTACCTTCATAACGTCTATTGATATATGATAATCCAGGTGTTCCAAATGAACTGCAAGTAGATAAGTCTCTTGTACGGGTTTCAAAAATAGTCTGAGCATCTTTTCTTCTATCATAACAGATAGGATCCTCGATATATCTATTTATGGCGTCGCTATAGTAATTAATTAATTTAACTAGAAAATCTGCATCTCTCATTCTTCCTTCTATTTTAAAGGAGATGATGCCTGCTTCAATCATTTCAGGTAGATGCTCATACATATACATATCTTTTACTGCCATTGGAAATTCTGTAGGATAGGCTAGTCCATCTTTTTTCATTGTATAATTCCACCGACATGGTTTCATGCAAAGGCCCCTATTACTGCTTTTTCCCAATATCATCCCACTGTACAAACATTGAGCACCGTGGGAAATGCACATATCTCCATGAGTGAAACATTCGAACTCCATATCTGTTTGGGTATGAAGATTTTTAATGGTTTGTAAATCCATCTCCCTTGATGCTACAATTCTTGCAATTCCACATTCCCTAAGGGCTTTAATGGTTTCTAGATTGTGAACATTCATCATCACAGAAGAATGGAGAGTTAGTTTCAAATTTAAACTATTTATTAATTCTAATATGCTAAGGTCTTGAATAATTAAAGCATCTGGCTTAACCCTTTCTAAGAATTTCAGATATTCCTCAGCATCACTTAGATCTTCCTTACTGAAAAGGTTGTTTACAGTTATATAAACCTTTTTATTTAAGGAATGAGCTATAGTGATTGCTTTATCTATTTCATCATTAGACAAGTTGTAACCTTTTCTATGCATACGCATATTTAATTTTTTGCCACCCAAATATACAGCATCAGCCCCGCTGTGAATAACCTTTTCAAAAATCTCAAAAGTTCCCACAGGGGCTAATAGTTCTACTTCTTTGTTATTAAAAAATCTACTCATATTATGACACCTTTCCTTTACATTAAGAATTTTTTATTGAAAATATAGCTAAAAATCATTTTGTTATATATTTATTTTATAAAGATAATAAGCAATTTTATGTCTTTATGTAAACAATACTTTTATAAGACTATGGAGGTGTAAAATGGATTTTGATATTAAAATGATTAATGATTTGGATAACTGAAAAAAACATTATACAATATGATTACTACATTTTTTTCCTTTAGGTACCTCAAATAGCAATTAATCTTTCTTTAAATAAATTTTGTAAAAAAACTTATTCAAAGACTTGAAAGAAAGTGAAATGTGATATAGAATCATATAGAGGTATGTAATGAATTGTCAATAACGAGGTGATTATAACACTTAGTAAACTTGATGTAAATAGTAATTAATTTTTTACTTTATTCTATGTAATATATCTATGAACTAAATAAACAAAATGCGAAATTAATGACCAAATAGCTTGTTTATTTGCACTGCTAATGTTATTATGATAAAGTTTTAACTAAGAAAGCTGAATTAATTATAGAGAGTAAATGACTGAGTGGATAACGGTTACATTTTAAATTAATTATAGGGCAATATTATATTAATCTATAACATATACTAATATAAATTATGTTTTTTTATAACATGCCTTTATATAATAATATTTTATAAAACAAGGGGGATTTAGTATGAGTGAGAAAAAAAGAATAGCTATACTTGGTGGGGGGTATGGTGGAGTATTAACAGCAAAGCAACTCGCTAAAAAATTTAAAAAGGATGAAAATGTTGAAATTACTCTTATAGACCAAAAACCATTCCATACATTGCTAACTGAACTTCATGAAGTAGCAGCAAATAGGGTATCAGAAGATTCTATTAAAATTGATCTTAAAAAAATATTTGCAAAAAGAAAAGTAGATGTTGTACTTGATGAGATTACTGATTTTGATTTTAAAAATAATAAGTTGAAATCAGCAAATAACACCTATGAATATGATTATCTAGTTATCGGTGCTGGATCTAAGCCAACTTATTTTGGCATAAAAGGCGCAGAAGAAAACTCACGTAAATTATGGTCTTATGAAGATGCTGTGGAGTTAAAAGAGCATATTCTTCAAATGTTCAGAAAAGCTGTGAAAGAAACAAACAAAGATAAAAGACAACAAATGTTAACTTTCGTTGTTGTTGGTGGCGGTTTCACAGGTATTGAAATGATAGGTGAACTAGGTGAATGGAAGGATAGATTGTGTAAGGAATTCTACATAGATAAAAAAGAAGTAAAATTATATGTTGTAGATGCTTTACCTAAGATATTGCCTAATTTACCAGACAAGCTAATTGCAAAAGCTGGTCAAAGACTTAATAAATTAGGAATTGAAATTATAACCAAAGCAGGTATTACTGAAGTTACAAAAGAATCTGTTACAATGGGAGATAAAGGTACAATTAGTACTTTAACAGTAATTTGGGCAGCTGGTGTTGAAGGCTCAGATACTATTGCTAAAATGGAAATCGGACAAAAGGGTAGGAAAAGAATAGAAACAAACGATAAGTTACAATCTGTAGATTATAAAAATGTTTATATTGTTGGTGATAATATTTTCTTTATTCCTGAAGGTGAGGAAAGACCTGTTCCTCAAATGGTAGAAAATGCAGAAGAATCTTCTGAGTTAATTGCACATAATATTTATAGCACTATAAAAGGTGAGGAATTGAAAGCTTATAAACCTGTATTCCATGGTGCAATGGTATGTATAGGTGGTAAATATGGAGTAGCAAACATTGGGTCAGGAAAAAAATTCTATGCCTTATCTGGATTCTTTGCATTATTTGTTAAACATTTTATCAATGTTGTATACTTCGCTCAGGTTGCTGGATTTAACAAATGTTGGTCATATATATCACATGAGTTTTTCCATGTTAAAGATAATAGAAGTATGCTAGGTGGATATTTTTCAAATTCATCTCCAAACTTCTGGCTAGTAGTACTAAGAATGTTCGTTGGTTACAAATGGTTAACAGAAGGACTTGCAAAATTACCTAATATACTTGCAGACCCTTCAAAAATATTCTTAATACCTGCCCAAGTAATTGATGGAGCAACTGCAGCAACAGCAGCAGCACCAGCAGCAGGAGCAGCGGCAGCACCAGTAGTTGTGGCATTGCCAGTCCCAGGTTTTATATCAGGTATGGTTAATTGGTCTATGAAGACTTTCTTCTATACAGGAGATGGCGGATTTACGGCTTTAGCTACAGTTTTCCAAACAGGTATGGTAATTGCTGAAATATGTGTAGGTTTATTACTTATAGTTGGATTATTTACAGCATTGGCTTCACTTTTATCAGTTGCTATGGGTACAATGATTTGGAGTTCAGGAATGGCTCCCGCTGAGATGTTATGGTTCTTAGCAGCAGGATTAGCACTTATAGGTGGATCTGGAAAAACATTTGGCTTAGATTATTATGTAATGCCAGTTTTGAAAGAACATTGGAAAAGGGTAGGATGGGTTAAAAAATCTTATTTATATGTAGATACCTATACTATTGATCAATAATTTTATAAAAAAAATTAAATTTTTTTAAATCAAATGTCCTTTTAAAAATAATTAAAAGGACATTTGATTTTGTATTGAATTATTTATAATATGTAATTAACAGTAATTATAGCTATAAAAATATAAACAAAAAATAATTGGACTAGGTGATAAAATGAGTATATTTTGGGGGGATTACCCTAATATTGCAGACGAATTAGCAAATATAAAGAAAATTATTAAGAAAAATGTAAAATCCAGTGAAAAAGAATTTGATGAGGCTATTACACCTTTAATTGATGCAGGTGGTAAGATGTTAAGACCTGCCTTCTTATTACTCGCAGCAAAGTTTGGAAAGTATGAACCTGAGAAGATGCATAATTTAGCAGCGGCTATAGAAATGATGCATATGGCAACATTAGTTCATGATGATGTTGTTGATGAATCAAAATTCAGACGCGGAGTAGAAACAATACAACATAAATACAGCAAAGAGTATGCTGTATATATAGGTGATTTTTTATTTTGCCAATGTTTTATAATGTTATCTGAATTTGAATACTCCACAGTAATACTAAAAGACATTTCTAAAGCTATATCTAAAATATGTATGGGAGAAATTACGCAATATAATATCAGATACATAAGAAACACAGGACTTAAAAAATATCTAAAGATTATATCGGGAAAAACTGCAGCTTTATTTGCTATCAGCTTTTTCACTGGTGCAAAGGAAGCTAATTGTAGTGAGAAAACTTCAAAACTGCTAGGACGAGTAGGATACTATATTGGTATGGCTTTTCAAATCATAGATGATCTGCTTGATTATAGTGGCGATTCTATTAAACTTGGGAAAAGTGCCCAGAGTGATTTAATAAAAGGATATTATACGCTACCATTAATATATGCTATGGTAGAAGATAAAGAAAATAAGATTTCTGCTATTTTGGATAACTCCTCATTAAACGATTCTGATATATCTGAAATAATTATTATTGTTAACAAATATAAAGGAATAGAAAAAGCTCAAAATTTAGCAAACAAATACACAAAAAAAGCCTTTGAGTATATAGAAAAATTGCCTCAATGTGAAAGCAAAGAAATAATAGAAGATGTTGCAAAAAAATTATTGATTCGTGAGTTCTAATTTGTCTAGAAGGGAAAGTTTTTATGGCCTATAAAGATTTGCAGGATTTTATAAATTATTTGAGAGAAAAAAAGCTTTTAGATGAAATCAAAATAGAGGTTGATAGTGAACTTGAAATTACAGAAATAGCGGACAGAGTTTCAAAGCTTAACGGGAATGCTTTGTTTTTTAAAAATGTGAAAAATTCTGATTACCCATTAATAATTAATTCTTTAGGATCATATGAGAGAATTAACTATGGTCTGCAAGTAGAGAATCTTGATGAAATTGCTGAATTAATACTGGATTTTATGGATGAATCGAAATTTGATACACTTGTAAGGGTCTTTCCTAAAAAAGTAAAAAATGCTGCTTGTCAAGAGGTAATAGAGGAGCCAGATTTAGATAAGCTTCCCATATTAAAATGCTGGCCAAAAGATGGAGGGCGCTACATAACACTCCCACTTGTAATAACAAAGGATCCAGAAACTAATCAGCAGAATATTGGAATGTATAGGCTTCAAGTATATGATAAGAAAACAACTGGCATGCATTGGCATCTACATAAAGACGGAAAAAACATTTATGAAAAATATCGTACACTTGGAATTAAAATGCCAGTATCTGTAGCAATAGGATGTGATCCAGCAACTATATATGCAGCGACTGCACCACTTCCCAAAATAGTAGATGAAATGATTTTTGCAGGATTTCTTAGAAAATCACCTGTAGAAATTGTTAAATGTATTACCAATGACATTTATGTACCTGCTAATGCTGAATTTGTATTGGAAGGATATGTAGATTTAGATGAGACAAGACTGGAAGGTCCATCAGGTGACCATACAGGATATTATTCTCTTGAGAATATGTACCCTGTATTTCATATTGAAAAAATCACAAGAAAGAAGAATCCTGTATATCCAACAACCATTGTTGGCAAACCGCCAATGGAAGATTGTTATCTCGGGAAAGCTACAGAACGGATTTTCTTACCATTAATAAAGGTTCAATGTCCAGAAATAGTGGATATAAATTCCCCTTTGGAAGGGGTATTTAATAATTGTGTAATTGTTTCTATTAAAAAATCTTATCCCAAACAGGCTCATAAAATTATGAATTCTCTATGGGGACTTAAACAAATGATGTATACAAAAATGATAATAATTGTAGATGAAAATGTAGATCCAAAGGATATATCAACCGTTGCCTGGAAAGTATTTAACAATATAGATCCCAAGAGAGATTTAGTAATTTCAGAAGGACCATTAGATGCACTAGATCACGCATCCAACGCTCCTTTTTATGGTTCTAGATTAGGGATAGATGCTACAAAAAAATGGTTATCAGAAGGACATTCAAGGCCTTGGCCAGATGATATAGAAATGTCAAAGGAAGTTAAAGATATGGTAGATAAGAGGTGGAAGGAATATGGTATTAAAGAAACTTAAAAGTTATGGGGAGTTAGTTATGTTTTCACATACACTATTTTCTCTTCCCTTTGCTTTAATAGGAATGATTTGGGCAGCAAATGGGTTACCATCGGGTTATACAATATTTTGGATATTAATTGCTTTAATTGGAGCTCGAAATGGAGCTAATGCTCTCAATAGAATCGTAGATAAGGATTATGATAAAAAAAATCCTAGAACTGCAAATAGGCATTTGCCTAAAGGTTTAGTAAAAAATTATGAAGTCTTAGCAATAGTGATTTTGTGTTTTTCAATATTTGAAATAGCTGCATATATGTTAAATCCTATATGTTTTATGTTATCGCCAATAGCACTTTTTTTATTTGTAATATATTCATATACTAAGAGATTTACATGGATATGCCATATAGTTTTAGGCATTACCTGCGGAGGGGCACCTGTAGGAGCATGGCTTGCAGTAACAGGAAAATTTGCACTAGCACCAATTATTTTAGGCACAGTAGTTACATTGTGGGTAGCTGGTTTTGATATAATTTATGCAACTCAAGATATTGACTTTGATAGAAAAACTGGTTTATTTTCTATACCTGCTAAATTTGGTTTAAAAGGTGCTTTATTCATATCATCCTTATTTCATTTTATTATGATTTTACTTTTAATTAGTTTATATTTTATAATGAATAGTGGCTTAATATATTTAACTGGAATTTTCATAAGTGCTATTTTATTAACATTGGAGCATTATATAGTATCGCCAGCCAATGAAAAGAAAATGAAAATCGCGTCATATCACATAAATAAAGTAGTAAGTGTTTTGATATTTGTTTTTACAGTATTAGATGTATTTATATCATAGTTAAGAGGTGATTTAGTTGGGAAAATACATAGTAGGCATCACTGGTGCTAGTGGAAGTATTTATGGTGTACGACTTATAGAAGAATTAATAAAAAAGGATAATGAAATTTATCTTCTTATTACAAAAAATGGTCGTAAGGTTTTAGAATATGAGGTCGAAATAAATTTTGAAGAATGGATCCAAAATATAAATAAGAATAAGAATAAGAATAAGCTTAAATTATGTGCTATAGATGATATGTTTTCTCCCATAGCAAGCGGTTCATTTAAGACTGATGGAATGATAATTGTTCCATGCTCCATGGGGACCCTTTCAAAAATAAGCTGTGGTACTTCTGATAATTTATTAATTAGAGCTGCGGACGTAATTATTAAAGAAAAAAGAAAGTTGATTTTAATTCCTAGGGAAACTCCTCTTAGTTCAATTCATCTTAAAAATATGCTGTTTTTAAGTGACTTGAATGTTATGATAATCCCTCCAATGCCAGCTTTTTATCAGAAGCCTAAAACTATCGAAGATATTGTAAGTGCCACTGTAGGGAGAATTCTTGTTAGTTTAAATGTAGATAGTGATTTATGCCATGAGTGGAGTGGAGGTAAATGATAAAAATAAAAAATTTAAATGTCTCATATAAAAATGGGGACAAGTATACTAAAGTAATAGAAAATGCAAATTTATCAGTGGAAAAAGGAGAAATATGCGCTGTAATTGGACCATCGGGTGGAGGAAAATCAACATTACTTAAAACTCTTGCTGGGATTATTGTAGACTACGATGGTGAGGTTTTAATAGATGGAAAAACAGTAAATCCTAAAATACATAGAATTGGACTTATACCTCAAAATTACGGGCTAGTCAAATGGAAAACTGTAGAAGAAAACATATTTTTATCAGCTAAAATAAAGGATGGTAAAAAAAATATAGATATGCTATTTTATGAAAAATTACTGAACGAGTTAAAAATTACAGACTTTGTTAAAAGGTACCCAAGGGAGCTAAGTGGCGGTCAAATGCAGAGAGTTTCCATGGCTAGAGCCCTTCTATTAAAACCTAATCTACTTTTAATGGATGAATCTTTTTCTGCCTTAGATGCAATAACTAGGGAAGCTGTTCAAAAATTATTTCTAGAAGTTTGGGAAGAACATAGAGTTACCACCATTCTTATAACACATGATATTAAAGAAGCAATATATTTAGCAAAGAATATAGCCATAATATCATCATCACCTGGGAAAATAATAGAAGTCATAAACAACCCTTTGTTCGGTAGATTTGATGTAGAAGATGATTTAGGGTACATAAATATAAATAGTAAGCTCAGAAAAATTCTCAAAGGAGACCTTTAGAAATGAGACTTAAAGAATTTAAACTAGTTAACTTTGTTGTTGCTTTTATTATTATTTTTGCTGTGTGGCAAGTTCTTGCGATGGTTATCAATAAACCTTTATTTCCACCACCCAATGCTATAATAATAAATATAGTTACAACTTTTCAAAGTGACTTAGCAATCCATGTTGTTTACAGTTTTATTAGAATTATAGTGGGCCTATTATTTACTTTGGCTATAGGAATACCTGTGGGAATTTTTATGGGGTACTTTAAAAAGATTGATTTAATATTATCACCAGTAATATATTTCAGTTATCCAATACCTAAGATTGCGTTACTTCCTATAGTAATGCTTATTTTTGGGTTAGGAGAGTCAACAAAAATAGTTATGATTTTTTTAATAACTTTTTTCCCAGTAGTAGTTAATTTAAAAGACGAGGTGAAAAGTATTCCTGAAGAAGTTTTTTATCCTATGTACTCGTTGGGAGCAACAAATTTTCAAATAATAAAAGAAATTGTTTTCCCAGGAATTCTTAAATCTATATTAACATCCCTCAGAATAGGGATAGGTACAGCAATATCTGTTTTGTTTTTTACTGAAAATTTTGGAACTGAATATGGCATGGGTTATTTCATCATGGATTCTTGGATGAGGGTTAACTATATTCAAATGTATTCAGGTATTTTAATTTTAAGTATAATTGGGCTATTTTTCTTTATTTTAATTGATGTTTTAGAAGGAATATTTTGCCCTTGGAAATAAGGCATATTCAAATATTTTTGATTGATTTTATAATATATAAGTAATGCTATACTAAACTGGCATAAAAGTTCAAAAATGGTATAATTAGAATGATAATAATCTACTCCAAAGATGGTCAAAGTGAAATAATAGGGGAGGAGTCATTTGAAAAAATTATTAATACTTGCTTTAATAATAGTTATATCAACTGGACTAGTAGCTTGTGGTGATAAAAATATAAAATATAAAGCAGGAATATATGAAGGAAATGCCGAAGGACATATTGGTCCAATAAAGGTACAAGTAGTAACAGACAAATATGAAATAAAATCAATTAAAATATTAGAGCAACAAGAAATTCCAATTATAGCTGATACTGTTTATAAAAAAATTCCAGCAAGAGTAATAAAAGCCAACAGTCCTGATGTTGAGGTTGTAGCAGGAGCAACATATACAAGCCATGGGCTTATTAATGCTATTAAGAATGGGCTAGATAAAGCTAAATTAAATTAGTTATACAATGAGGTGAGATGTTATTGAAATTACAGTATAGATTAATAATTTTTGTAAGTATTATATTGTTTATTGTAATTGGTGGTATAGGAATTGTAACTTATTATCAAGTGCAAAATACCGTAGAAACTCAAATGGGAAATAATGCTATGGACTTAGCTGTAACTATTGCGTCAATTGATATAATTGAAAAAACTTTAGCAACTTCAAAAGATTATAATACTGTTCAGAAAACTATAGAAAGCTTCAGAGATAAAACTAGATTTAAATATATTATTGTAATTGATATGAAGGGTATAAAATATTCCTATCCTTATGGAAATTCCTTAGGCAGAAAATACGATGACGGTGGAGAAACACGAGTGATTACAAAGGGAGAATCTTATGTAGCTAAGGATAAGAATGTATTAATAACTGCAATAAGAGCCTTTGTACCCATATATTATAATGGAAAACAAGTAGGAGCAGTTTTAGTAGGTCTTCTAACGGATACTGTATATGGTGAACTTAGTTTTTATTTGCTTTGTTTAAAGATAGCTATAGTATCTGGGCTTTTAATGGGCATAGCAGGTGCAGTCTTTTTAGCAAAACTAATAAAGAAAAGCATATTTGGATTAGAGCCAAAGGAAATTGCACTTTTACTAGGGCAAAGAGACGTAATCTTACAGAATTTAAAAAATGGAATTTTAGCTATTGATCAAGATGGAAAAATAATATTATTTAATAAAGTAGCAAAAGAAATCTTAAAACTAGATGATGAGGATATAGGCAGAAAAAATATTACTAATATCAATCTTAATTATACAGATCAAATGATGGAAGTAATGAGGACTCATAAGGCGGTATATAATCAAGAAATTAAAATATGTTTTGATAAGACACTTATGTGCAGTCATACTTTGTTAAAAAATTATAAAGAAGAAATTATTGGAGTTGTATCAAGTTTTCAAGATTTAACAGATGTTAAAGCTATGGCAGAAGAATTAACTGGGATTAAAAAAATGACTTCTGCATTAAGAGCACAAAATCATGAGTTTATGAATAAACTACACACTATTTCAGGGCTTATACAATTAGAAGAGTATGATGAAGCAGTAGAGTATATTTCCCATATATCTAAACTTCGAGGTGAGGTTTCAGATATTTTAAGCAAAAAAATAAAGAATGTACATATAGCAGGTTTGTTACTAGCTAAGTATAATAAAGCAACAGAAGCCAAAATTTCTGTAGAGATTGATCCAAATTCTTATTTAGAAAATATACCTAAAGATATAACAGTAGATGAAATTTGCTCAGTTATAGGAAACTTAATAGAAAATTCTATTGAAGAATTAGTAAAATTTGAAAATGGTAAAATTTTAATAAGATTAAATTCAGATAATGAATCACTTAGAATCAGAATTCAAGATAATGGTCCTGGAATTAAAGATAATATTATCGATAAAGTTTTCGAACGCGGATTCACAACTAAAAATGGAAATAGAGGTTTTGGGCTTAGTATTGTAAAACAAATAATAGATTATGCTGGTGGGGATATAAATATTATACAGGATAATGGTACTACATGGGATATATTTATACCAATGAAAAGGGGTAGATAGTATGATTAACGTTCTTATTGTTGAAGATGATCCAATGGTCAGAGAAATCAATGAGAAATTTTTAAAAAAAGTAGAGGGATTTATATTGTATGATAGTGTTAATTCACTTGAAAAGGCAAAAGAAGTTATACTGACTGGGAAACCTGATTTAATATTATTAGATGTTTTTTTCCCGCAGGGTAAAGGTACTGATTTATTAAAGTGGATACGGTTAGAAAATTTAAAATGTGATGTTATTTTAATCACTGCAGATAGGAACATAGAAACAGTTGAGGAAGCATTTCGGTATGGAGCAGTAGATTATTTAGTAAAACCTTTTATTTTCAATAGATTTAAAGAAGCATTGATTCAATTTAGAAGCAGAAAAAACAGTTTCAAAAACGTCGATAGCATTGAACAAGAAATTATTGATAAGTATACTATAAAAGAGAATACACATATCATAGAATATGATGAATATATTGGTGATATTAAGGGTTTTAATCAATACACTTATGAAAAGGTTTTAGAGGGCATAGCTGAAATGGAGGATAACTCGTTTACATCAGATCAGATTGCAAAAAACATTGGTGTTTCTAGAATTACAGCTAGAAGATATTTAGATTATCTTGAGAAAGAAAAAAAGTTGGTTATTGAAATGGAATATGGTAAGGTCGGTAGGCCGAAAAATAAGTATAAAATAAAGTAAAGTGAGAGTATTAGTACATTTTATGATGTCTTAATACTCTTCTTTACTATGGAGTTTGTAGAAAATTATTTTTACATTTTTATTAATTACTAAAATTCCTCAGTTTCTAACTTAAACCCTTCTATAAAAATATCCTCCTCAATTTCAATAAGCAAACATCTTCGCCCATCCTTATTTCTTACCTGCTTAACTGAATTTAGATCTTTAGGTGTTAAGGTAATTGTTGCAATATCACTAGTGATTTTGATAGATTTAGAATTAAATTCAGGCACAATATTATTTATTTTGAAATCATATTTGCTACCACAAGTTTCTTCAAAAGCAGTTTCTATTTCGCATATAATCTCGGCTCCGCAATTATTAAGAATATTTTTAACATCGCTCGCTCCAAGAACAGGGGTTTCACCATCTTCAACTTGCTCAGAAAGTTCATAGATATTAGCATAAATTTCTTGCATTAGTTCTGGTTTTATCTTATCTCCAATTATAGATTTTAGTATATCACCAAAACAATTTTTTTCGTCTTCAGCAGTAAATTTGAACCCACAATTAAGAACATTCTCAATAAAGGAGGTGTTTAATTCCTTAGGTTTCGATGCGTAATATAAAATTTTATTAATATCTGAATACCCACTAGTAAGACTAGGGAACATAAAGCCCTCTAAGGGAGCATTAAGATTAATAATTGAGTCTAGCGCTGAATTTGCTTTAAATTCCTTATCTGCGTAGTCGAATTTCAAAGTTCTCTTTGGAATATCTATTTTATTTACACTTGATAGAATAAAATTAAAGGCTTGGACAGAATCATCGATGCTTTCATTGGCATCCATATTTTTGTGACTCGAGCCTAACCAGTATTCAGCTTTAATAAAAGTAACCACTACATCAGTTTCATATTTATAGTTAGCTGCAATTTTTTCAATAATTTTATTAATATGACCTTCAATTTCATTTTTGTCACTGGTTTTTAAAGCACTGGATAAAAATTTTTGAGTATTGTTTTCTTCTTCAATATTTTGAAAATCTAACTCGAATATTTTGGTATCAAGAGCGCCAGTTAGTACCTTTTTAAAATTACCTAGAAACAATTCCTTTTTATCCATATCCATTCTATCAAAGTAATCAAATTCTGAATGTATTACTGCTTCATAATCAATTTGTACATTATCTTTTTTTAGATAAACACTATAAATTTCCTGAATTTTCATCATTCCACTATCTAATTTAAATTCTTTTCTTATGTCAGCCAATTCTTTTTTATTCATCATTAAACCTCTTTTCACTGTTATTTATAGTGAAATTATAACACATAATTATGGATTTAAATCATAAAAATTCCTTTATTTAATAATAATAACTATTGACAAATTATTATTAGTGTGATAGTATCAAAACATAAGAAGCGCAACTTATCATATATTTAGTAAAATCTTTAAACGAAATTTGATACCCCCAATGAGTTAATATAACCTGAAAGAGTGGGGAGAGATCATAAGAAATATATAGAAACTATAAGTAAACTAAGAATTCAGTGATGATTGCCATTGCAATCAGGTGAAAAGCCACAATGAGCTAAGAAGCCATAATATAAATTACTTAGGAATAGAGAAATTAAGTTTATCCGTATTTTTAATTAGTAATACTTCAATTATTAAAATTTAAAGACGGAAATATAGTTTAAGGAGAAAGAATATTGAATATAGTGAAAAATAATAGAAGTTAGGATCTAATTCGTTGTGAATTAAGAATTCTAACTTCTATTTATTTGGATGTTATTAATATAAATTTTCTTCTTAGTAGTTTTGCGTAAACCAGTTTATTAATTTTTTAGCAATGCTTATACTATCGGGTGTTAAAGGCATTGAAGTCGAATTATACCAGTCAGCATGACCAATTTCTTTTCCATCTACTTGTATTTCTCCACTTGCATATTCTGCTGTAAATCCTATCATTAACGAATTGGGAAAAGGCCAAGGCTGATTTCCAAAATATTTTATGTTTTTTACAATAATTCCTGTTTCTTCGTGAACTTCTCGTGCAACACATTCCTCGAAAGTCTCTCCAACTTCTACAAATCCGGCAACTACGCTATATAAATCTTTAGGAGATTCGTTATTATGTGCAAGAAGCAATCTTCCTTCCTTTAAAACAGCAACAATTATAGCGGGTGAAATCCTAGGGTAATTTGTAAGTCCACATTTAGGACACCTTTTAGCTCTTTCTCCATCTACGTTCTGAGCTAATGTACCACATCTTCCACAATATTTATGATCAATATTAAAGTTTATTATTTGCTGAGCTCTGCCTCCTACCCAAAACATATCTTCTGACAACTGATGAGTTAAAGCTTTAAGCGTGCTGAAATACATATTGCTAGGGATAAGTGCATCGTTTGTAACTTCTCCACAAAAGCAATTTTCATCGTTTATAGACCCGATATATTGAATATTTTTTAATTCTAAATTCTGTAAATCTTTAATCGCTGGTATTATTGCTTTATTGTTTTCAGATTTGACTAACAATGTATCCTTGCAAAATAAAAAATACATATCATTATTAGTTACAGGCAAAGTTGCAACTACTGAAGGTTTAAAATTTGTTATATTTTCCTCGTTACACATTAGTATCATATCTCCAATCTATAATTAAGACTCTGCATTAAGTAGGCGGATAGTGTTTATGCAATTATAACATATATATTATGCTTTTAATATTTTAGATATACATAATTATTATAATAAGTACTTATTATAAATTTAGTTGTTAACATACTCATTATTAGGGAAACCATCAAAAAAGTAAACCAATATAATTAATTTTAAATTTTACAAATACAATAAGATAGTAAATACAATTTACATAAAGAAATTTGTAAACAACAATAAAGTATAATATAATGAAAAAGTAACTTAAGAAATTTTATTTAATATACCCATTTATATGTAAATAAGTACATTAATAGAAATTGTAGTATTAAATTAATATAACTAGGAGGTCTTAACATGATACCAACACCACATATTGAAGTAAATGAAGAAGGAATTATTGCAAAAACAGTATTAATGCCTGGGGATCCATTACGTGCTCAATTTATTGCTGAAATTTTTTTGGAAAATGTTCAAAAATTTAATAATGTACGAAATATATTTGGATACACAGGTACATACAAAGGGCGCAAGATATCTGTAATGGCTAGTGGAATGGGTATGCCTAGCATTGGTATATACTCATATGAATTGTTTAATTTTTATGGTGTAGAAAATATTGTACGGATAGGTTCATGTGGTGCCTACACTACGGATTTGAATTTATATGATGTAATATTGTGCACAGACGCTTGGAGTGAATCAAGTTATGCAAAAGTTCAAAGTGGGTATGAAGATGATATTATTGCTGCATCATCACAGTTAAATAGTAAGTTAGAGAAAATAGCAGACGACTTAGGTATTAAAGTTCATAAAAATAGAGTTCATTCTTCAGATGTATTTTATAGAGAAAATTTTAGTGAATTTAAAGATATTTATAAGAATCACGGTTGTACTTGCGTAGAAATGGAATCATTTGCACTATTTCATAATGCAAAAGTATTAGGGAAAAAAGCAGCTTGTTTATTAACTGTATCAGATAACTTAGTAACCCAAGAGTTAACTACATCTAAAGAAAGACAAGAAGCCTTTACCAATATGATAGAAATTGCTTTAGAAATGGCTGAATAAAACATATCACACAATATAGAGGGAGACGACATTAATGAATTTGAAAAGTCAGAATGAAAGTTTAAATACTTCAGAGCTAATGGTAAAGTGTCTTGAAAATGAAGGTGTTAAGTACATATTTGGGATACCTGGAGAAGAAAATCTCACATTTTTAAATGCACTCAAAAACTCCAAAATTAAATTTATAACGACCAGGCACGAACAGGGAGCTGCTTTTATGGCTGATGTTTATGGGCGCTTGACGGGTACACCGGGAGTATGCCTCTCAACACTAGGACCAGGAGCTACAAATCTGATGACAGGGGTTGCTGATGCTAATATGGATGGGGCACCACTGGTTGCTCTAACTGGGCAAGCTGGGACTGATAGAATGCATTTAGTATCGCATCAGTATTTAGATCTAATTTCTATGTTTGCACCTATTACTAAATGGAATAAACAGGTAGTAAGACCAGATACGGCACCAGAAATAATAAGGAAAGCCTTTAAACTTGCTGTAAGTGAAATGCCAGGGGCTGTTCATATAGATTTGCCAGAAAATATAGCCGCTATGGCGGCACTCGGAAGGCCATTAAGCCATGGAGATAACGAGAAAAGCTATGCTACATACAGCAGCATTAAACGGGCGGCAGCGGCTATAAGTAGTGCCAAAAACCCAGTTATTCTTGCTGGAAATGGTGTAATACGTTCAAAGGCTAGTGAATCACTTACAGAAATGGTAGACAATTTAAAAATTCCAGTGGCTAATACTTTTATGGCAAAAGGTGTGGTTTCATATAAAAATCCATTGTCCTTATGGAGTATTGGACTATCACAAAGAGATTATGTAAATCGCTTGTTTGAGAAAGTGGATTTAGTTATTGCTGTAGGGTATGATATAGTAGAATATGACCCTAAAAAATGGAATAAAAAAGAGGAAATTAAAATTATACATATTGGAGAAGCAAAAGCTGAGATTAATAAATGTTATATACCTGAAGTAGAGGTTATTGGGGATATATCTTATTCAATTAAGGAAATAAATAATCTTGCATTTAGAAAAGGTGATCCAGATGATGCTTTAGATATAAAAAAAGATATGGAGAAAAATTATGAATCCTATTCAGATGATTATAGTTTTCCTATGAAACCACAAAAAATATTATATGATCTAAGGAAAGTAATGGGGGACGATGATATTGTTATATCTGATGTAGGTGCCCATAAGATGTGGATAGCAAGGCATTATAGGTCGGCAAAACCTAATACCTGTTTAATATCCAATGGATTTGCCTCCATGGGAATTGCAGTACCTGGTGCAGTAGCAGCTAAACTTGTAAATTCCAAAAGAAAAGTTGTTGCAGTGACTGGTGATGGTGGATTTATGATGAATAGCCAGGAGATAGAAACAGCGCTACGAATAGGTACACCTTTTGTAACATTAATATTTAATGACGCCTCTTATGGACTTATTAGATGGAAACAGCAAGCTAGATTTGGTGAGGATATGTGCGTAAAATTCACAAATCCTGATTTTGTAATGTACGCACAATCTATGGGAGCAAAGGGATATAGGGTAACAAAGGCAGAAGACTTAATACCAATATTAAAAGAGGCGCTTGCCCAAAACATTCCAGCTATTATAGATTGTCCTGTAGATTATAGTGAAAACATTAAATTAACAAATGCATTAAAATGAATAACAAGGAGTGCTTTATGAGAAAAGTTTATAAGGATCCCAGAAAATTAGCCACATGTTTAAAGGATTTAGTAGATTTCTATTTAGATGATGTTATGACATACGACAAGCTAAAAGAAAAAATAACTATTCTACTTAATGCAAACGAGGACAGGATTTATAAAGATGGAACAATATCTTTAAAAATATCTAATATAATAGGTAGTCTTAGGGTGGATATTATTGATAAGATATTTTCAGAAAGACAAATTTAATTATGCAAATATAAATAATTTATTTTAAGTAAAGTAGTTTATGTGATATAAATAAAACTAATGGAAACCGTACACTTTAAATAAGGTGCACGGTTTTCACTTGTGAACTAGTATGTGAAAAGCATAGGCATATCTCAATAGATTAATAAATTGCTTGTATATATCTCTTGAAGAATATATAATGTATTAAGGTAAAAAATGTTTAAATAGTAAGGAGTGGTATAATGGCTAAAAATAAACCGGCTTTTCCATCAAGCAAGAATAAATCAACAAATGAACAGGGATCTAAGGGTGATAATAAAACTCCTATGCCTACACCAAAGAAAAATGTAAGAGGTAATTCTAGAGGACAATAGATATCAGTAAAGATTTATATAATAATTTTGAAAGAAAAAAATAGATAATAACATTTCACAATTATCTCATATAAATAATGGAATTTGTGGAGGGCTATTTGATTTTTAAAAGGGTATCAAGTGGATAATTTCTGGAAATCTACTTGTACTTGGATACTTTAATCATTAGTCCTAATGGTTTTTATAAGCAAAACAAATCATATATGAGGATAATCTTTTTATAAATAGAGAATTTCATTACTAGAGCTCATCAAGGTAATATTACGGTTGAGTTAATTTAACGAGGAATACTTTAATTGGAAAAATATAGATAAGATGACCATAATTTTATTTTTAGAGGAGAAATTTATGAACTTTGGGATAGGGAGAAATAAAAGGAAGACATTGATCATTTTTCTTATAGCTATTTTAGTTATGACAGAATTGCTTTTTCTATTGCCAAACATACATACGTTTGCTCAAAGTGGAAGAACAAAAGTAATAGTTCATTATGCTAAAAATCCAAGCAGCAATTTGAAATGGAAGTTATGGATGTGGCCTGATAAGCCTGAAAAAAAAGATGGTAATATGTTTGAGTTCACTAGCTATGATGCATTTGGTCAAGTCTGTGAAGCTGAATTTGACGGAGATTATAATAAGGTAGGATTTATAGTAAACACGGACGAATGGGAAAAGGACACGAAGGATGACAGATTTATTGAAAAATTCAAAAATGGGGTTTCAGAAATTTGGCTTAAAGGAGGCGACTCTAAGGTTTACTATTCTGCGGCTGAAGCTAATGCTAAAAAGGGAGCAACTGTAGATGGAAAGGCACAAAATAAACCAAGTCAATTTATAGCAGCAAAATTAGATGAACTGAATATCATAAACATAGAAACAAACGTGCCGTTTTCATTCATTCCAAACAGTTCTCAAGGCATTAATATTAAGGTAAATGGTGTGATTGCAAAAATAAAAAGTGTAACAAGCACCCAATTAAAGGATGGCACTTCAACAGTTGCCAAAATAGAACTTAATGAAAATGTGGAATTAGGTAAAAAAATTACTGTTTCCATGAAAGGTTTTGTGGAAAAGGAAGTAACATTTGGAGATGTGATGTCAAGTGCTGGCTTTGATAAAATGTTTTCATATGAAGGAAATGATTTAGGTAATACTTATTCTACCAGTAAAACTACCTTTAGAGTTTGGGCTCCAACAGCAACGGAGGTAAAGCTTGTAACCTACAAAAATTGGGATGATAAAAGTGGCAACGAAGTTAGCATGAAGAAAAGTGAAAAGGGAACATGGACTTCTGAATTAAATGGAGATCAAAAGAACATATTTTATACATATAAGGTTAATATAAAAGGAGTCTGGAATGAGGCTGTAGATCCTTATGCTCGTTCTGTATCAGTAAATGGAGATAAGGGCGCCGTGATCGACTTAAAGGAAACAGTTCCTAAAACATGGTCCAGTGAAAAACCTAATTTTACTAATTTAAATGATGCAATAATATACGAGCTACATGTTAGAGACTTTTCTATAGATAAAAATAGTGGTATAGAAAATAAGGGAAAATTTTTAGCATTTACTGAAACCGGAACAAAGGGAATCGATGGCCAGCCAACAGGAATTGATTACATAAAAAATTTGGGGGTAACTCATGTAGAGCTTATGCCAATATTTGATTTCTCTACTGTGAATGAAGCTTCAAATAAATTGCAATACAACTGGGGGTACAATCCAAAAAACTATAATGCTCCTGAAGGAAGTTATTCAACGGATCCATTTAACCCTATAACGAGAGTTAAAGAATTAAAACAAGCAGTACAATCGTTTCACGATAATGGACTTAGAGTAACTATGAATGTAGCTTATACTCATATGTACAATGGTAATGATTCTAATTTCAATAAACTTGTACCAGGATATTATTTTAGAACTAATGAGAATGGTACCTTTTCAAATGAGAGCGGTTATGGAAATACAATTGCCTCAGAAAATTCAATGGCAAGAAAATTTATTGTAGATTCTGTCTCATATTGGGCAAAAGAGTATAATTTAGATGGATTTAATTTTGATCTTATGGGACTTATTGATATAAAGACAATAAATGAAGTTCGGAAAAAATTAAGTAGTATAGATCCATCCATTATCATTACTGGGGACGGTGCTGATTTGGGGACTACTCTTGCCCCAAATATGAAAGCTACAAAAGTAAATTCGAGTAAAATGCCTGAGATAGCACAATTTAACGATATAGTGCGCGATGGAATAAAAGGCAGCGTGTTTGTTTCAAAAGCAAAGGGATTTGTTAATGGCAAACCACTAGTAGAGACGGATATTAAAAAAGGAATAGTTGGAGGAATCGATTATTCTAATACTATAAAAACCTGGGGGAAAGTAGAACCTATACAATTTGTTAATTATGTTGAATCTCACAATAATAATACATTATGGGATAAACTTCTTATAACAAATCCAAATGACAATAATAAAGTAAGATTAAAAATGGATAAAATGGCTGACTCTATTATTCTTACTTCGCAAGGTATTCCATTCATGCAAGCCGGACAGGAATTTTTGAGAACTAAGGCTGGGGTTAAAAATTCTTATCAATCTAATGATAGTATAAATAAACTTGATTGGACACTAAAATCTAAAAACATTGAAACTGTTGATTATTTAAAAGGTTTAATAGAGTTAAGAAAAACACATCCTGCCTTTAGAATGACTTCAGCAGATATGATTAAGAAAAACTTGAAATTTTTAGTAGTCCCTGAAAATGTTGTGGCATATGAAATGAACTACAATGCAAATATGGATTCTTGGGCGCACATCGTAGTAGCTTTTAATGCAAATAGAGAAGATAAAACTATTAAATTATCCAAAAAGGGCACGTGGAATATTGTAGTAAACGGTGAAAAAGCGGGTGTTAAAACTATAAAACAATTTAGTGGTGGTTATTTGGTAGTTCCAGCACTAAGCTCTATTGTAATATATTATGAATCAAACAATATATTTACAACATTAAATTTTTGGATTTACACTATAATAGTTTTAGCTGGGGCTGCTACCATAATATTATTTTTAAAAGGTAGAAAGAAAGCATAACATTATAATATATTGATTGTTTATTAGGGAGATGTTAGATGTTTATCATAATATTTTTTATATCAATATTAATTGTTATTACAATTATAGGGTGGCATTTTTCTAGTATGGTCATATACCCTAAGGTCCAGGATTATACTTATACTTATGATTATGAATTAGAGAAGGGGAAAATGGGAAGATTTGATAATTTGGAAAAACAAGAAATATATATTGATTCCCAATATGGCTATAAGATTCATGGATTCTTTTTTTCAAATAATAATTCAAAAAACATTATAATATTGTGTCACGGAATAAATTGGAGTTTATATGGTTCTGCAAAATACATGGATATGTTTCTGAAAAGAGGCTTTGCTGTATTTATTTATGATCATAGAAATCATGGTCTAAGTGGTGGACGTGACACTTCGTTTGGTTATTATGAAAAGTTTGATTTAAAAAAATGTACAGATTATCTATTTAATAAATTTGGGGAAGATATAATAGTTGGATTACATGGCGAGTCCATGGGTGCGGGCATAGTATTGCAAAATATTGCAATAGACCAAAGAATTAAGTTTTGCATAGAAGACTGTGGGTATTCTGATGCAGAAGATTTGTTTAAACACAGATTAGAGAAAGATTATAATATAAAGAGATTCCCTTTAATAAAATTATCAAGTAAGATTACCAAAATGAGAGTTGGCTGGGAATTTAAAGACGTGTCTCCTATAACTACTCTACCTATGGTGAAAATCCCGATATTGTTTATTCATGGTGATGAAGATGACTATGTTCCTACTTTTATGTGCAAACAAATGTACAAGATAAAGAAAGGATACAAAGATATATATATCGCTTCTAATACAGGTCATGCAGAGGCGTATTGGAAAAACAAAGATGAATATGAAAACAAGGTAGATATATTTTTAAAGGCTATTAATATAATCTAGATGGTAAAAGGAGAAATGAGGAGGACTTTAATGTTTCAGTTACCACAAAATGATAAAAAGTATTTATACACAACTAATTATTCTATGGATGAGGAGAGCTTATGCAAAATGGAAATCAAGTGTCTCTTTAATAAACCACTTGATGGCAAGCACTTATTTTCTGATAATTATGTTGATCCCTCTAGAAGTCCCTTTATTAAAAAATGCATTTCAATAATGTATATTGGTGAAACAATAAAGCAAATTACAAATCAAATTGTTATGAACAAATTGACCGCCCTAAATTATAAGGTTGAGTTTATCAAAACAGCTGATGAAAACATGGGTTTTCATGAAGGACGTAGCATTGAATATGAAATAGGATTTAATATACTAGGAGAAGCGGAAATGAAAAATCCGGCAATTATTTTTGGTATAACAAAAATATTAGATAAATGGATATTTGGTGAATGTGAAAGCAATACTTCTGAGTGGTTATTTCACAATAAAAAACCTTTTTCTTATTCTAATGCGCTAAAGGTAACCGTTTGTCGAGCACTAGTTAATATAGCTGTCGGTAATAATTTGAATTGTAGTGTTGTGGATCCATGTTGTGGAATTGGAACAGTACTCATAGAAGCTATTTCAATGCATATTAATATTAAAGGTTATGAGTTAAACTCATTAATTGGTAAAAATGCAAAAACAAACCTTAGGTATTTTGGATATGATGATATAATAACTATTGGTGACATGAATGATATTCAAAATAAATTTGATGTTGCAATAATTGATCTTCCATATGGTATATTTACACAAATCACCACCGGTGAGCAGTTAGCCATAATACATAGTGCCCGTAGAATAGCAGACAGGATGGTAATTATTACTTTTGAGGATATGATGTTGCAAATTACATCAGTTGGTTTTCATATAGATGATAGGTGTACTGTGTCTAAAGGAACTTTTAAAAGATATATATTCATATGTAGTTAGAATTCATTAAAAATAAAGCAGAGTGCATTAAAAATTATATTTATGCACTCTGCTTTTATTATTGCTAAATTTTTTAAACTCTCCGTTTTCCTGAAATCATATCCACAATGAATACTATTGCTGCTATTACAAGCAAGATATGGATCATACCACCACCTATTCTAAATATAAGACCTAATACCCAGAAAAAAACTACTATTCCACCTATCCAACGTAAAATTCCCATACATCAAACCCTCTTTCACATTTATATATTAAATCTCTTTAAATATTATAATAGCCTAAATTCGGCTGAAATATTCAAAGGCATTATATACTTAGCTCATTTGTGAAAATAATTAACAACTGGTTAGCAGCAAGTGAAACACTGAATAAATATTTTTTCTATGGTAAATCTATTAATAGAAAGGGTGAATAAATGAGTAATAAACTTAAAACTACTAATAAACAGATGAAATCTTTAGGAATTAGGAAAAATGAAGTAGGTGATTATGAATATATACAAACATACGAAAAAGATAGTTCAAAGTATAAAGCTGTAAAAAAAGAGCCAAAGCAATTGTAAACTATAATTGCTTTCAAATAGTAATTTCAAGAATATTGAAGCTATAGGTGCTTTTTAAAAGTTAATAAAGAAAAAGCATCTATATATGGTATAATTTATTTACATATGAAAATAAATTAACAAAATGGAATATATTCATTATACACTAATACAAGCGAAGGCGATGAAAGGAAGAAGTCTATGTATATAGGGATTGATTTAGGTGGCACTAACATAGCAGTGGGTATTGTTGATGAGAATGGAACAATAAAGTATGAGAAATCATGTGAGACAAGATCCGATAGAAATTCCTCTGAAATAATAGATGACATGTTAGCTTTAGTTTTAAATATTTTAGAGGAATCAGAGATACAATTAAAAGAAATAAAAGCAATTGGTATAGGTATTCCAGGTTTAGCTGATAAAAATGGGAATGTAATATTTTGTGTTAATCTTGGCTGGAAGAATGTACCTTTAGGAGAAATGTTCGAAAATGCACTTCATAAACCCATTTATATAGATAATGATGCTACTGTAGCTGCACTTGCAGAATATGAGACTGGCTCAATGAAGAATTGTAAAAGCGCAATAATGCTTACATTAGGAACTGGTGTTGGTGGAGGAATTGTTTTAAATGGTGAAGTGTATAGTGGATCTCATGGTGTAGGATCGGAACTAGGACATATGATTGTGGGTGAAAATTTTTATAATTGCAACTGTGGAAGAAATGGTTGCCTAGAAACCTTTGCCTCATCTACTGCTATAATAAAACACACCAAAAGATTAATTGATGAAATGGATGAAAGTACTATATTAATAGAAAAAGCAGAAGGAAATATAAACAATATAAATGCAAAAATAATATTTGATTGTGCTAAAGAAGGGGATATAATAGCCAATTTAGCAGTTAATAGATTAGTGAAATATCTAGGTATAGGAATCTTTAATATAGTCAATTTCATTGACCCAGAAGTAATAGCATTAGGTGGCGGTATTGCAGGGGCAGGACAATATCTTTTAAATTTGGTTATAAATGAAGTAATGGAAAATAAGTATTATGAGGATTTACCTATTGGCAAAATTGTTTTAGCAGAACTAGGCAATAAAGCGGGTATAATTGGTGCTGCAATGATTGCAAAACATGGATATATAAAATAAAGAATATTAAAAATTTTTGTTTGAGAAAGGTGAAATTAAAATGAGTAAGATTGCACTTATTACAGATAGTACTTCAGATGTTGATAAAGAAATGATAAAGAAATACAATCTATTTGTGCTTCCTTTAAGAATAATATATAAGGACAGGGAGTATATTGATCGCGTAAATATTACCCCAAAAGAAGTTTATGATAACTTAGAAAATGAAATCCCCACAACCTCATTACCATCAATGAAGGACATGGAAGATTTGTATTTAAAGCTTGAGGAGGAAGGCTATACTCATGCCATTGCAGTAGTGATATCTGATGCGTTATCAGGCACTTATAATACATTGAGACTGGTAAGTCAAAACCACCCATCTATAGAAACCTGCGTCTTCGATTCTAAATCTTTAACTATTGGCGAAGCTGCAATTGTTGAAGAATGTGGTGAAATGTTGCGATGTGGAAAATCCTTTGAGGAAATTGTAAAAACTCTCCCGCAGATAAGAGATAGAATTACTGTTTATTATGCGGTGGATACACTTAAATATCTAACTAAAGGCGGTAGAATCGGAAAAGTTGCTGGTACTATAGGTGAATTTTTAAACATAAAACCAATAATTTCAATTAATAAAGATGGTGTTTACTATACGTACGCAAAGGCAAAGGGAAAAAAGAAGGCCATAAGTAAGCTTGTAGATATTGCAAGGGAAGCTCTTGAAAATACTTCATGTAAAATTTGGGTAATGCATGATGGTGCTTATGATGAAGTAAATCGCTTTGCAGATATAATTGCTGATCTTCCCAATATTACAAGATTGTCATTTGGAGAAATTAGTCCAGTAGCTGGAGTTCATACAGGCCCTGGACTACTTGGAGTTGTGATACTAAAAAGCTTAAAAACTACAAAAAAATAAGTTATACCTACTAATAAGAATACATTCATAAACAGAAATTACTGAGGAGTGGTTATGATGAAAATTCAAGATATAATGTCAGAAGATTTTTCTGCATACCCTGAAGAAACACAAATTTTCATGAAGGAATATACGCAAAAACTACGAGAAATTGTAAAAGAGGAATTGATTAAAGATATATCATGTAAGATGCTTAAGGATATAGATAAAAGTAAAGATTATTTTATAAATGTTTTAACAGACATATTGGATAATGGATATAAAGGTCTTAATAAAATGTCTACACAGGCACTTATAGATACATATTTAGAACGTAAAAGTGAAGGAGATTTTTTTATGTTGCTAGAAAAAGTTAATGAACAAGTGTAATTCTATAATATTTTTCAAACTTCATATAACCCAAAAATCAATTAGAATCTTAGCGTTTCTAATTGATTTTTGGGTTATTGTGGTTCTATTTTAATTTTTAAAGATAAAAATAAATTAATAGCGGCAATAAATGCTGCAACAATAAAAACATATTTATATCCCATAGTTGCCCATAAAATTCCACCTACAAAAGGTATTGACATTGCAATTACATGGTCAAAGCTTGTGCCTGCAGACAGGGTAGGTATAACATCTTCCGGAGATATAGCAATCTTTTTTATATATGTAGATCTTGCCATTTCTACCACGCTAAGAGAATTATCTATAATGTAGCAAGCTGCAATAACTATAACGGCAACACTTGGTGAAACTAAATCTGCTGCAAAAGAATAACCCATACATATTACTATAAGAACTACTGCTTCGAGAGAAAGAACAAATCTTTCACCCTTTTTATCTATAGCATTTCCGACAACTGTTCTTGTGAAAATGCTTAATACAGCAATTATTAGTCCTAGTATAGCAAAAGTAGGTGGATCAACATGATATACCTGAATAAGCACCCAGGGTGCAAATGTTAAAAAAATCTGCTTTCTTGCACCATTAACTACACTAAGACAATAATATAGAGTATATCTTTTTCTGAAAATAATCGTTACCTTTTTTGTCTTAGGTTTTTTAGATTTCATGATACCAAGAAAAAATGCTGCAAAAATGTAAGAAACTGAAGCTATCACAAAAGCTATTTGATAAGTAAGATTAAAGTATTTAAATCCGAACCCTACAATTGCATAGCCTACAATAGTTGCAATTAAATTATATGCACTATACCTTCCAAGTCTTGAGCCGTAATTTTCATTTTGAGAAAGATTCATACCTATTCCAGCAGATAAAGGCATAAAAATATGTGTACCAAGGCTAAGTAACATCATCCATATAAGCATAGTTGCAAAAGTAGGAGAAAACATACCTAAGCCGAGCATTCCTAGAGCAGCAAAAATCATTCCAACTATTGCTATTCTCGTGTCACCTAAGAATGAGAGTATACCTAAAACTATAACTATAAGAACCCCTGGTAGTTCACGAGGAAATTCCACTATACCTCTAGCAGCAGCCGTTAGTCTATAAGTATCGTTTAAAAAATTATTAAATACAGTTAAGTTAATTCCGCTTGCTATTCCAGTAAATAGACCTACAATTAAAAATAACTTAAAATCTCTATCGTTATTAAAGTTGAGCCATAGGTTTGAAAATTTTTTTTTCATCTTATATTTCTCTTTGCGTCATTAGCATTAAGTTTTTTACTGTTTTTCATAAAGCTTATATCCCCCTTTATTCTAACCAACTAATTATATTATAAAAAGGAATAAAATTCAATTAAGAAAAGACTGATAAATATTTTTTAACCTAATACTTTATGGATAGTTCTCCACTTAAGATTGTGTCTTTAGTTTGGTTCCAAGTAGCTTCAACTAAAAGATTTACCCTTAAGCCTGTTTTATATTTAAACGAAATCTCTTGATCGTGTAACATATGATAATTTTCGTAAACTACTAAACTATTTTTCTCTTTGTCTCTAATAATAATTGTCCAAATTCCATTTTGGGGTTGGAATATTTTAGCTGTAATAAGTAGTCTTGACCAGAAAGTGTTGTTGACACCAGTTTCATAAAAACCTTTTCCATCAAGAATATTTATTTTAAAAGCTTGTTGAATATTTCCATCGCTACTTGTAACTGCTTCTTCATTTATTTCTATGTTTTCATTATTAATTAACATGTCCATATATTGCCTCCTTTTTATTAATTCTATGGATTATAAAACAGGATTTGAGTATATGATTTTTTAATAAAATCCATATATTTTATTATACGTAAGTATATAAAAAGTGTTATTATAATATTATAAATTTGAAAAACATATTTAGGGGTGAAAATATGGCTATAATGATTTTTTTAGGTGGATTAGTAAATGGGTGTTTTTTAAGTATTATTATAAAAAAAATCTCCGACATAGTTTTAAATAAAGAAAATAGTGAAAAATATATTAATATAATGGATTCTAAAAAAATTAAAGAAAGCACTAAACTTAAGACTAGAAATATTATAGTGATTTTAATTAGTGGCTTACTATTTTTAATTTCATTTATGAAAATTGGGCTAAATATTATTTTCATTAAAGCCCTAGTATTAGATTCTATACTAATTGTAGTTTCTTTTATTGATATTGAGCATCAGATAATTCCCAACAAATTAATCATTTTTATATTAGCAATAGGTGTTCTTTTTTCATTTATTAATGATATTTCTTTTATAAATGAAATCTTTGGAATGCTATTTGGAGGTGGAGTACTTTTTCTTTTAGCACTTGTACCTGGATCACTTGGTGGTGGAGATATTAAATTGATGTTTGTGCTTGGAATATTTCTAGGAGCAAAAGGGGTTTTAGTAGCATTATTTTTAGCCTTTATTATAGCCTCCATAATAAGTATATTATTATTGTCTTTCAAAATAAAAAAAAGAAAAGACTATATACCTTTTGGACCATTTTTGGCGCTAGGCAGCTTTATCGCTTTCCATTTTCCTAATGTTTTTTGAAAGTGAATAAATTTAACTGATGTATGCATTAATCTGGAATTGAATTTAATATTCATTAAAAAAATAAATTCAGGTTAATTGTGTAAATTTCTATTATGAAATGAATAAGTTAGACGATATATCTATTGGGAATATTTTTCTATAATAATTTTTTAATTATTGTTGATAGCTAAATATAAAATTTATACTTGTCTTTATAAAAAATAATAAAAGCAGGTGAGATAATAGTGAATAATTTAAGCATAGATATTGGTCATATTAATGGCATTATAAAAAAAATAATCGAGCAAATAAGTAATAGCCGCGAACAAGTTCTTGAAATAGTTGATAATGTAAGAATAGAGTATGAAAATATAAAAGAAGATATTATTATAATTAGGGTAAGCATAGATTTAGTTATTAATGAAGTTGATACACTTGAAGTACAGGATAAACTTATGCGTAAAAAACTAGTTTTGGTTTCAAAGGAATTTAATTCATATAACGAGGACGAAATTAAATCTGTATATGAAAAAGCTTCGGATATTAGAGTAAAATTTATTACAAAGCAAAACGAAGAAAAACATCTTAGAGAAAAAAGAGATGCGCTGGAAATAGCATTGAAAAAATCTATAAAAAACATAGATAATTCAGAAAAAGTAGTTAACCAAATAAGTATTGCTATGTCATATTTACAGGGTGACATTCTTTCAGTTTTAGAAGGGGCTGACAAAAGTTCCGATATGTTTATAGGGATAAAAATATTAGAAGCACAGGAAAATGAGCGAAAAAGAATATCAAGGGATATTCATGACGGACCTGCACAGCATATTGCTAATATTATTATGAAAGCAGATATTTGTAAAATAATTATTCAGAAGGATTTTAATGAAGGACTTAAAGAATTAGCTGATTTAAAAGAAAGTGTAAAAGTGGCCTTAAAAGAAGTTAGAAGTATTATTTTTGATTTGAGGCCTATGACACTAGATGATTTAGGTCTAAACAAAACCATTGAACAAGCTGTAAAATCTATTTCAGAAGATTTTAATATGGATATTAAGTTGAAATTGAAACCCATGGACACAGAAGTAGAATCCATTATTCAAGTAGCAGTATTTCGTATTGTTCAAGAAATTTTTAATAATATAAAAAAACATTCAAAGGCAAAAAATGTAGAAGTTAAATTAGATTTTGGTACAAAATATTTAAGACTTCTTATATCAGATGATGGAATCGGTTTTGATGTGGAAGAAACTTTAAAAAGAGTAAAAACCAAAGGAACTTCTTATGGACTTATTGGTATATTGGATAGAGTAAACCAATTACAAGGTCAAATTCATATAGAATCGTCGACGGGAGTAGGTACGGTGTATAATGTTGTGCTTCCAGTTAATAGGGAGGTGCTTAGAGATGAAAAAAGAGGAAATTAAAGTTTTAGTAGCGGATGACCACGATCTCATTAGACAAGGATTGAAAAGAATAATTAGTTTTGAGGAAGACATGATCATCGTTGGAGAGGCTGAAAATGGTGAGAAGGTGCTTAATATGTTAAAAAGCTGTGATCCTGATGTCATATTACTAGATATGAAAATGCCTTTAATGGATGGACTAGAAGTGCTTCAAAAGGCAAAGGAAGGATCAAAAACTTTAAAAATAATTATGCTCACTGTGGAAAATGATAAAACTTTAATTCTAGATGCTATTAGTAAGGGGGCAGATGGATATGTACTTAAGGAATCTGCTGGCACAGAAATTGTAGAGGCCATTAAAACAGTGTATGGAGGAGATAAATATATTGACAAATCGTTAGTTTCCCTTTTATTCTCAGGGTTTAAAAGTAAAGATAAAAAAGAACAGTGTATTTTAGATTCTTTGTCAAAAAGAGAAGTTGAAGTTTTATTATATATATCTAAAGGATTTAGTAATAAAGATATAGGAGAACGTCTGTTTTTATCAGAAAAAACAGTGAAGAACTATGCAACAAATTTATTTAGAAAAATAAAAGCACATGATCGTGTTCAAGCCACTATTTTTGCAATAGACGAGCACATTCTAAAGTATTATGAATCTAGATTTGAAGGACAATTGTAGAAATGTGAAATTTATGTTAAAAAATAACACCAAATAATTTAAACAGGGACTTTTCTCTATAGCAGTAGGGGCAAAGGTCCCTATTTTTTATTGACTTTTATACCTGTAGAATGTGACTTTTAGTATCTGATATATCACTCCAATTTAGAATATAATTAACTTAATAAAAGAACTAAAAATAAAACAAATTAGAGGAGGAATTATTATGTTAATGAATTTTATGAACTATGTATCATCAAAGGTTAAAAATGAAGAAGGGCAAGGCATGGTTGAATATGCATTATTAGTTGGACTAATCGCTATAGTTGTAATTGTTGGAGCAACAGCACTTGGTGGAAATATTTCAGATCAATTCACGGCTATCGGTACTAAACTAAAAGCATTGGTGCCTTAGAGTATCCTTTTCAGTGGGGAGTTGAGAGTTAAGGTTGATTTTTATTCCCCCCAACTAACAAAAATCACTTTCATTTTATAAATCTTAACTCTCAAATATAACAGAGGTGATCAGAATGAAAAGTCTAAGAAATGAAAATGGACAATCCCTAGTAGAGTTCGCCATTATGCTTCCTGTATTGTTGTTACTATTAATGGGTATTTTAGAATTTGGGTTAATTTTAAATTCATATCTGACCATCAACAATTCAGCTAGAGAAGCTGCTAGACTTGGTATAGTAGCAGGTTCTAATATAGAGATTAAAGATCTGATTATCAACACTTCACCTAATTTAGACAGTAAAAGTCTAGTAGTAAATATAACCCCATTAGAAGGAAGTAGAAAATCAGGAGAAACCCTTACAGTAGAGGTTGTATATAACTATAAGGTAACTATCCCTATAATAAGTAATATCCTTGGTAATGTGATGGTACTTAAAGCGCAAACATCCATGAGGATAGAATGAGCAGCACCGTAGGAGATGATTTAATGCGAAAATTAGATAATAAGGGAAATGTTGCTATTTTATTATGTTTAGTTTTTACAGTTCTATTGGGCTTTACAGCTTATGTGGTAGATATCGGTTTAATTTATGTAGAAAAAGTGAAATTATCTAATTCTATTGACTCGGCGATACTCGCAGCTAGCCTAGAATTACCTACAGATGATACTAAAGCAAGAAATGTTGCTATAGAGTATCTAAAAAAGAATAATGTTGATCCAAGTCAAGTTAAAATTACCATAAGCGCTGATAAAAAAAGTATACAAATGGAGGGAATAAAAACTGTAAATCATTTTTTCGCACCTATAATTGGAATAAAAAGCACAAATGTAAATGCATATACAAAAGCAATTATAGCACCTATAAAATCAGTAACAGGTGGTATTAGGCCCTTTGCAGTTGAAGCATTCGACTTTTCTTATGGGGATGTGGTAACACTTAAAGAAGGTGCTGGAGATGGCTATCATGGGAATTATGGTGCGGTTGCATTGGGAGGGACTGGTGCAAATGTGTTCAGATCAAATGCACTTTATGGTTACAGTGGCACTATAACAGTGGGAGATATGATAAATACCGAAACAGGTAATATGGCAGGTACTACTAATGAAATTGAAAATTATATTAATTCAGAATTTAGCAGTTTTTATGATTTCCAAAGAAATTCTATTAGATTATGGACAATGCCATTAGTAGATTCTTTATACGTTGATGGAAGAAAAGCTGTATTAGTAGTAGGTTTTGGAGAGTTTTATGTGGAAGATATTACAAAAAGCTCAGGAAAAATGGAAATTAAAGGACGATTTATTAGATATGTAACAAATGGTGAGATAGATGTGACGCAAAGCGATACTGGGGCCTATGGTGCAAAACTTGTAAGATAGGACTAAATAATTAGGAGTATGGGTGGTGTTTTTATGAAAAGTACAGGAAAAAGATTAGTTTTAGTATCATTCATATTGGCAGTGGTAATTAGCACAGTAATTTTTATATATTTACAATCTTTAAAAACACCAAATATAGCGGTTAATGAAAGAACTATTTTAGTTGCTTCTGAAACAATACCTGCAAGAACAGTAATCGATAAAAAAATGGTTAAAGAAATTCAAGTACCAGACAATGTTATATTCAAAGATTATATAAATGAATCTTCTAATATTATAGGTAAATATACAAAAGAAATTATTTTAAAAGATGAAGGTTTCCATAATGCTAAGTTGATAAATGAACTTAATAATGAATTGAGTTTTAAAATAGAGGGTAATAATAGAGGAATTTCTATAAATGTTAATGGAAGTACAGGAGTGTCAGATCTTATTAAACAGGGAGATTTTGTTGATATAATTGTGTATTTAACAGAGAAGAAAGATGGTCAAAAAATTATTAGACCAGATTTATCAAGAATTCTTCTTCAAAATATTCAAGTATTAGCAATAGATAAATCACTTAATAGAGATGACGCACAAAGAGTAGCGGTACCTACTAATTACTTAGTAACATTATCTGTGCCAATTTTTGATATAGAGAAGTTAACATTAGCTGAAGATATTGGTACGTTAAAACTGGTTTTAAGACCTTTAATTCCGGATTATATTCAGAAGACAGAAGGTGCGACTTGGCAAGATCTTATTTTGGATGATTCAAAACAAATTATTAATTTATTTCCAGATTATAAGACTAAACCAGCAGCACAAGATAAAGTTACTGTAGGTAATTATAAGTATAAAAAGTACGTTTATTATGTGATAAAAAAAGGTGAAACTTTAAGAAAAATAAGTATATCTTTTTATGGGGATCCAGAAAAATATGTGTTAATAAAACAAGTCAACGGAATTTCTGAAGAAAATCTAATTAAAGCTGGAACAGGCATTAAAATCCCGGTACTAGAAAAATAGGGGTGAAATTATGAGTAAAATTAAAATAATAATTGCAGATGATATAGAAGAAACCAGAGATGTAATAAAGAAAATATTAAATTTAGAGAATGAATTCTTTGAAATTGTTGGTGAAGCAAGTAATGGAGAAGAAGTTTTAACACTTATTCCAAAGGTAAAACCAGATATTGTTTTAATGGACATTAATATGCCTGTACTTAATGGTCTGGAGGCTACAGAGCAAATCGCTAGTTTATTTCCTGCTGTTACAGTAATTATTATGTCAGTTCAAGCTGAAAGTGAATATCTTAAAAAAGCTATGTTCCATGGAGCAAAAGAATACATTATTAAGCCTTTTAACTATGAGGTTTTAGTTAATACTATACTTACTACCCATGAAAAATATAAGGATAAGGTTGCGAATGTCGCATGCTTTGGAGAAGGGCAGAGTATTACAAAACAAAGTAATGCAAAAATCATAACGTTTTTCAGTTCCAAAGGAGGAGTAGGCAAATCTGTTTTAGCACTAAATAGCGCTGTTACATTAAGCAAAAAACATCATAAAAAAACTCTACTTATTGATTTAGATTTGCAATTTGGAGATATATCAATGTTAGTGAATCAATATGCACAAAAGACCATTCTTGATGTTATAGAAGATGGACAATTAGATTGTTATGAGAATTTAAAACCATACTTATATGAGTTTAATGAAAATCTTAATATTCTTTTTGCTCCTACGAAGCCTGAAGCAGCAGAGTATATTGGGAAAGATAGTATTGAAAAAATCATAAAAATTCTTATAAAACAATACGATGTGATTATCATTGACACAGGAATTAACTTTAATGATAGTACACTTCACATTTTAGATCTTTCAGAAATAGTGCTATTTGTAACTAACATGGAAATAGTTGCTCTTAAAAACACTAAATTAGGTCTGGGAGTAATGCAATCTCTTGGGTATGATAAAACCAAAGTAAAATTGATTATTAATAATTTTACAACTAAATACGGAATAAGCAAGTCAGAAGTTGAAGGAGCATTTATAGATGGTATTTATGCTATAATTCCAGAGGAACAAAATATAGTTAGTATTTCTGTTAATAAAGGACAACCCTTTTGTGATACTCCTAAATATGATAAGCTCAAAATAGGAAAAGCAATTGATCTAATGTGTAAAACCCTAGCAATGTAGAGGTGATGATATGTCCCTTATAAAGAGATTAGAAGAGATTAATGTAGATAAAAAATGTAATAAGATTGATGAAAAAGATATAGATCCTTATTTTGAGTTAAAAACTAAAATACAAAATAGAGTGATAGAAGAACTTGATATAGATTTTAATGATATATCGGATCAAAACCAGAAATTAAGAGAAGAAATAAATTTTATTATAATGAAGCATATTGAACAAGAATCTCTGAACATGACAAGTAATCAAAAGAAAAAAATTAAGGAAGAACTATTGGATGAAATTATTGGGTTTGGACCTATTACGACCTTGCTTGCGGATAAAAGTGTAACTGAGATTATGGTTAACGGCCCAAATCATGTTTATATTGAACGGGGCGGCAAACTAGTACTTACAGACGCTAAATTTAAAAATGATAATCATGTTATGCATGTTATTAAAAAAATTGTAGCTCCTATTGGAAGAAGAATAGATGAAAGCTCTCCTATGGTTGATGCAAGACTTCCTAATGGGTCTAGAGTAAATGCTATAATACCACCACTAGCTATTGACGGGCCTTCAATTACCATAAGAAAATTTGCTGAAGATCCTTTTAAAGTCGAGGATTTAATAAATTTCGGAACTTTAAGTTCAAAAATGGCAGAACTCCTTAAATATTGTGTTGAAGGTCGTTTGAATATTGTTGTTTCAGGTGGTACTGGCAGTGGAAAAACCATCACTTTAAATGTACTTTCGTCGTTTATTCCTGAGTCAGAACGTATTGTTACTATTGAAGATGCTGCAGAGCTGCAACTTTCTCAAATACATGTTGTTAGGCTTGAGACCAGACCTTCTAACATTGAAGGTAAAGGGGAAGTGAGTATAAGAGATTTAGTTAAAAATAGTCTAAGAATGAGACCTGATAGAATAATTATAGGGGAAGTGCGCTCAGGTGAAACCTTAGATATGCTTCAAGCTATGAATACTGGTCATGATGGCTCTTTAACTACGGGACATGCAAACTCGCCAAGAGATATGTTATCAAGACTTGAAACAATGGTACTTATGTCAGGAATGAATCTACCTATTAAAGCAATTAGAGATCAAACAGCATCAGCTATTGATTTAATTATCCAGCAGTCAAGACTTATGGATGGTAGTAGAAGAATAACCCATATAACAGAAGTTCAAGGTATGGAAGGGGATGTTATAACCCTTCAGGATATTTTCAAATTTGAACAAAATGGACTAGATAATAACGGGAAAGTTAAGGGGGAATATGTATTTACAGGTGTCATGCCTAAATTTCTTGAAAAATTTAAAGCAAGAGGTATAAAAATACCGTCAGGTATTTTTTACCAATAGCTTGCAATTATTCATTAAGGCACATGAAAATAAAAAGTGGATGTGATGAAAATGATATATATTATAACTTTTCTTGTTTTTTTCTTTGTTTGGTCATTGATAAGTGCTGTGGTACTAACTTTGTTTTATAAGGAAAAACACATTGATAAACTAAAATACTTTGACAATAATTATGAAATAAAAGAAAAAATTGAAAATAAGAAGACATACAAGATAAGTTTTTTGAAACTATTGTCAAATCTAATTCCCAATATTAAAATGAACGAGAAACATGATAAAAAATTAGAAATTGAACTGATGAAAAGCGATATACCTATTACAGTAGGTGAGCTATTAGTGATAAAGATCCTTACATCAACATCTTCTGCATTTTTAGCATATGCACTATCAAAGGATTTTATAGTAGTACTTTTCATTTTTATTCTAATTTGGTGCCTACCCAAAATTATTATATCGCATAGAAAAAAAGAAAGAGTTAAGAACTTTAACGAACAACTAAATGAAGGCACAATGATTATTTCGAACTCACTTAAAGCAGGTTATTCTTTTCTACAAGCTATTGCGGCAGTATCTCAAGAGACAAAAGATCCGTTTGCAAAAGAATTTAAGAAGTTATTAAAAGAAATGAGTTTAGGTATTTCGGAAGATATTGCATTAAATAATATGTTAAATAGAATGGAATCGGAAGATCTTAGACTCATAGTAAATGCTATTTTAATTCAAAAGGACATAGGCGGAAACTTATCAGAGATATTGGATAATATCTCTAAAACTATACGGGAGAGACAAAAGATCCAGAACGAACTAAAAACTTTGACTGCGCAAGGTAGACTATCAGCTATTATTGTAATGCTTATTCCATTTTTCATAGGTATTACCGTTTATTTCACGAATAAAGAATATATAATGCTTTTGTTTACTACTCCACTTGGGATAGGTTTGATAGTCACTGCATTTTTAAATCAAATTATAGGTTTGATTATCATAAAGAAAATTATTAATATAGATATGTAGTAAAATACAAATAATGGCTGAGGTGATAACATTGCTATATATTATAGTATTTATATGTTTTATAATTATGTTTATGTTCTTTTATGGAACTATGCTTATACTAAATAAAAATAAGTTGACTATCGGAAACAGAATAAAACAAGTAAAAAATATTAACACCGATGACGGGTCGGATATAAAAAAATCGTTTTCGCAAAGGGCACTTATGCCTTTTTATCAAAGAATAAGCCAATTTATCATGAGAACAACACCAAGTAGAAAAATTACATCTCTTAAGAAAAGATTAGAAAAGGCAGGATTATTAAAAAATAAGACACCCGAAAATTGGTTATATATTAGAATTATGATTATGCTAATAATTTCAATTTTATTTGGATTTCTAAACTATAAAATAAAAGCTAATTTAATGAATTCAATTTTAATTGTGTTAGTAATGATGCTACTTATTAGTACAATTTTTAATTTCTTTCTTTCAAAAAAAATTAATATGAGAAAAAAAAAGATTGTACGGGAATTACCTTATACACTTGATTTAATTACTGTAAGCGTTGATGCTGGTTTGTCTTTTGATGGTGCCATAGCAAGAGTAATAACAAATATTAGTGGAGAATTATGTGATGAATTTGCAAAAACACTCAAAGAAATACGAATGGGAATACAAAGAAAAGTAGCACTTAAAAATATGAGTTTAAGGTGTGAAGTAAAAGAGTTATCAATGTTACTCACATCTCTAATTCAAGCTGATGATTTAGGGGTTGGCCTTGCAAATGTGTTAAGAGTTGAGTCTGAAACTCTGCGAGAACATAGAAAGCAAGTTGCAAGAGAATCAGCTATGAAAGCACCTATTAAAATGTTATTTCCACTTATATTTTTTATTTTTCCTTCAATATTCATTATAATTTTAGGCCCAGCTCTTATCAAAATATCAAAAATGTTCTAGAGGTGATAATATGATTAAAGTATTAAAATATAATAACGATGCTACCATTAAAACGTTTATAGCTGATTCATATACTAAAAGACTTTGTGGGTATATGTTTAGAAAGCAGCCTCATCATGATGCTATTTTGCTAAAACCTTGTAATGGCATCCATACATTTTTTATGAAGTTTAATATTGATGTTTTATTTTTAAACGAACACATGCAGGTTATTATAAAAATAGAAAATTTAAAACCAGGTCAAGTTGTTACTAAAGTAAAGGGTGCTAGGCTAGTATTAGAAGCTATAGAAGGTACATTTTATAATATTAAGGAAGGAAGTAAACTAGATATTTATTGAAATTCTTATTTTCAAAGAATTAAATCGTAAAGAATGATATAATTATATTTTGAATTAGATATATATATATATTTACGATTAAAGCAAAAGAAGGTGGAAGTAATGAAAGAAAATAAATATTTACCTATTAGTAGGGAAGACATTATAGATAGAGGTTGGACTGAGTTAGATTTTATTATAGTTACTGGTGATGCATATGTAGATCATCATAGTTTTGGAACTGCAATTATATCAAGAGTTCTAGAAAATGAGGGATACAAAGTAGGGATAATAGCTCAACCTAGTTGGAAGGATACTGAAGAATTCAAAAAATTAGGTAGACCAAGACTTGGATTTCTTGTTAATTCTGGCAACATGGATTCTATGGTTAATCATTATACAGTAAGTAAAAAAATAAGAGAAAAAGATTTGTATTCCCCTGGTGCGAAGATGGGGCTAAGGCCTGACAGAGCAACAATAGTATACTGCAATAAAATAAGAGAAGCATACAAAGGTGTTCCTATTGTTATTGGAGGAATAGAGGCAAGTTTAAGGCGATTTGCACATTATGATTATTGGAGTGACAAGGTAAGAAAGTCCATGCTAATAGATAGTGGAGCAGATCTACTAATATATGGTATGGGTGAGAAACAAGTTGTTAACGTTGCAAATAAATTAAATGAAGGTATAGATATAAAAGACATTACGCGAGTTCTTGGAACGTGTTATGTAACAGAGAATATAGAAAATATAGAAGACTACGTTGAAATAGCATCCTATAAAGAAGTCTGCAATGATAGGAAAAAATACGCGGAAGCTTTTAAAATACAATATGATGAACAAGACCCTATTAGGGGGAGAGGTATACTGCAGAAGCATACTAATAAATATCTTGTGCAAAACAAACCAGAAATGCCACTTACTAGAGAAGAATTGGATGTTGTTTATGGCTTACCCTACCAAAGAAATTATCATCCTATTTATGAAAAACTGGGTGGAATACCAGCTATAGAGGAAGTTCAATTTAGTTTAGTTAGTTCAAGAGGATGTTTTGGAAGTTGTGCGTTCTGCGCCATAACCTTTCATCAAGGTAGAATTGTGCAAAGTAGAAGTGAAAATTCATTAATAGAGGAAGCAATAGAAATTACAAAATTAAAGGGTTTTAAAGGATATATTCATGATGTAGGAGGGCCTACTGCTAATTTTAGACTACCTGCATGCGATAAACAATTAAAAGTAGGTGCTTGCAAAGATAAGCAATGTCTGCATCCTGCCCCATGCAAGAATTTAAATGTTGATCATATGGAGTATTTAAACGTACTCAGAAAACTTAGAGAATTACCAAATATTAAAAAAGTTTTTGTACGTTCAGGGTTGCGTTATGATTATATTATGGCAGACAAAAATGAAACCTTTTTTAATGAACTTATTAAGCATCATGTCAGTGGGCAACTAAAGGTTGCACCAGAGCATGTATCTCATAAAGTTTTAAAATTCATGGGTAAGCCAGCTGGGAAAACTTATGATAAATTCAGAGAAAAATTTTACAAAGCTACTGAGAAGTTAGAAAAAAAACAATATCTTATTCCTTATTTAATGTCTAGCCACCCAGGATGCAGCATAAGTTCAGCAGTAGAGCTAGCAGAATACCTTAGGGATACTAATTACCAACCTGAACAAGTTCAAGATTTTTATCCCACCCCAGGAACACCATCAACAACAATGTTTTATACCGGACTTGATCCAAATACCCTTGAGGAAGTTCATATACCTAAAACAAAAAATGAAAAAGCAATGCAAAGAGCATTGCTACAATATAAAGATCCTATGAAATATGATTTAGTATTGTCAGCTTTGATAGAGGCTGGCAGAGACGACCTTATTGGTTATGGACCAAAGTGTTTAGTAAAACCAAGGGTTCAAAAAAATAAGGAGCATTTAAGTAACTCAAATATGGGTACAAAACAACAAAAAAGTAAAGATAAAGGGAAAAATGTAAAAAGCACGAATAATGATAAAACTTTTAGTAAACCCCTTAAAGATAAAGAAAAACCAATAAATAATCAAAGTAAGGCAAGTTATGGAACTAAAAAGGATAACAAAAATAAGGCTAAAAACAAAAAAAGACAATAGTTAGATATAATGAATGCCTACATTCATATTATGGATGTAGGCATTTATTATACTTTAACTATTTTATTTATACTTTCTTCTTCTACTAATTCGCTTTTACTTAGCCCTTTTCTAAAATACCTTATTTGTTTATATTTAATTTTATTCATCTCAAAATCTAAAACATCTATTCTATCGCCTTTATAAATAATAGCTTTTTTATTACCTTTTATAAATACATGTACTTCCATAGCTTTATTTGTTAGCTGAAAATCAGCCACTCCTTCCATATTCTAATTAACTAATATTTGTATACTACAATTTTAATTATAATGCCATTATTTACATTTTTCAAGGTGAAAGTAATAATAAGTTAATAATAGTTAACCATTTAGTTAATAATGAATATAATATAAATAAAACTATCAATATACTTTTAGATCACTATACTTTTGAAGCAATATACTTTTAAAACAATCCATATATCTTTTTATTAAAAATCTAATATAGGTTTACTTCTAAAAGGAGATAAGACAATGAATTGTAAAGCGTATTTATTAGATGCTAATATAGTTATAAATGTGTGGAATAAATATCCTAACTTGCTAGATACTATTGAAAATAAAGAATGTATTGATTTTAAAATTTCTGAGGATATAGCTGGAGAGTTATCAGTAAAAGAGTATGTGAAATTCAATAACGACTTCGTACTATCAAATAAATTCTTAAAATTATTAGGACATATGATTACTAATGATAATTCTAGCTTTAATAATGAGCTTTTACAAAGTAATTTTATTAAATATGAGCAAAATAATAAAATGTATTTTAACAATGGCGATAAAATTTCTATAAATGACTATAGTCTTATTAATATCTGTGAAAGAAATAAAGATTATATTCTTGTGACGGATGATAAAAAACTAATACGAAATGCAAAAATAATATTGGATTCTTCAAGGGCACTAAGTTTTAAAGAATTTCTAAATGAGTTAAAACAATTAAATATATTACTATAATAAAATAGTATAAGAGGCTGCATCCTTAGAGGATTACAGCATCTTATACTATTTTGCTTATGAGGTATTTTTGATATTATAATATTTTACCGTTAAAACAATATAAATTTATTTGATATTTTTTTCTAAATACTGTCTAAATCTAAAATTCCACAATTCATATGTTTTAGGCCGATTATCACTAACTACTGATAAAAATTCACCTATTACACCTAAGTTGTTTAGGCCTTTCATTAGATGCCTTGGATAAACTACATTTTTAGAATAATTATTTTTAGGATCGATTACATTAATCGAAAAATCATCCATTAAGTATAAATCTTTACACCTAATATCTAGTCTACGGAATTTAAGTTTTGAGAATTCCTCTATAAGCTTAATAATGTTGAGTGATATTTCTTTATTGATACCATGTTTTTTGATATACTTATCCAAACGTTGCCCACTTGCATAATCTCGTACAATATAGTAAGACCCATGTTCATAAACTTTAGGGAAATATTTACTCTTTTTTGTTTTTATGAAGATATTATATTCATCCTCACATACTTTTTTATTTTTGAAGATCTTAATTACTCTTTTGTTAGGAAGTAAATAAACTATTCCATTATGACCAGAACCCAGAAATTCTGAAGTCTTGAGCATTTTTTCAACTCTGCTATTCAATTGGATATAATAATTTTTGTCATCATACATATTTATCATCTTCTTTATAATAGATATTACTTTATTATATGATTACAACTTGTAAGTATTTCCTATATATAGATAAAAATATTATATAAAATTAATTACCATATTGTACAAGCAAGCCTTGATTAATACTCTATTTAATAATATAATGATTAGGCATATATATACAATTAAATTATTAGCACGAAATTAGTTGAAAGAAAACTAACTAACCCTAAATTTTAGGGTTGTTTTTTAGAGATGATTACATATTATGAAGAAACAACTCTTATCATATATTTTGTTAATGCAAACACTTATCCTATTTTAGAAAAAAATTAACAGCATTTTAAATTCTAGTCCTTCGTTCTATAAGTGTGCAGCTATTATCCTAGAAAAAAAACTTCAGTTGGTATATAAATTTTCTTCTGAAGTCTTTAATTAAGCCACTTTAGTGGAGTTATGAGGAGCGAGATTAAGCAATGGTAAAAGTATTAGATAGCCAAGAATTCATATACAATGGCGAGGATTTAGGCGCAGTATATACTAGTTATAATACAACCTTTAAGGTTTGGGCCCCTACCGTTGAAAAAATTACAGTAATAGTGTATAAAGATTTCAATGATGACATAGGAGAAAAACATGAAATGACCAAGGTAGAAAAAGGTGTCTGGTATATTAAGCTCAATGGTGATTTTAAAAATAGATATTATAATTATTTAGTGTTAAATGGTGGAGTAGAAAAGGAAACACCAGATATCTATACTAAGGGCGCAAGTTCTAATGGTGAAAAAGGTATGATTGTAGATTTTCTTTCTATAAACCCCATTAACTGGGAAAATCACAAGAAACCTATACCAATAAATAGAACTGAGGCAGTAATATACGAAATTCATGTTAGAGATTTTTCTGTATCAGAAGACTCAGGAATTGAAAACAAAGGAAAATATTTATCTTTTGCTCAAAAAAACACAAAGACAGCTGATGGAATTATTACAGGATTGGATCACCTTAAAGATTTGGGAATAACTCATGTTCAACTTTTACCTGTTTTTGATTTTGCAAGTGTAGATGAGACTAAGGGTGGATATAATTGGGGATATGATCCTTATTTATATAATGTACCCGAAGGTTCTTATGCTACTAATTCGCAAGATGGTACTGTTCGAATTAAAGAGTTTAAGACCATGATTCAAAATTTGCATGAAAATGGTATTAGTGTCATTATGGATGTTGTCTATAATCACACCTCTACTACAGGTAATTCACCAATGGATATCTTGGTTCCAGGATATTATTATAGAACAGATGATGATGGTAACTTTACTAATGGTTCAGGCTGTGGGAATGAAACAGCATCAGAGAGACCAATGATGAGAAAATTTATAGTAGATAGTATTAAGTTTTGGGCGAAGGAATATAAGATTGATGGATTTAGATTTGATTTAATGGCCCTTCATGATATTGATACAATGAAAGAAGTAGAAAAGCAAGCTAAAATTATTAATCCGGATATTATTATTTGTGGTGAACCCTGGACAGGTGGACCATCATCATTACCATCTTATATGCAACTAAGAAAAGGAAGCCAAAAGGGTATGCAGATATCTGTATATAATGACGCTATAAGAAATGCAATAAAGGGAGATAATGACGGTTGCCAGACAGGTTTTGTAAATGGTGGAGTAGGACTTGAGGAAGAGGTTAAAAAAGGCATTGTTGGCGGCATTAAATATAACAATGAAATATACAATTTCTCACAAGATCCTGGAGAATCCATAAACTATGTAAGTGCTCATGATAATTTATGTTTGTATGATAAATTTGAAAAAAGCAATTCTGACAATACTTCTTTAGAAAGAGAAAAAATGAATAGATTAGCTTTATCTATAGTCCTTACATCTCAAGGAGTGCCTTTTATTCAAGGGGGAACAGAGATACTAAGGACCAAACAAGGGAATCATAATAGCTATAATGCTGGTGATGCTGTTAATGAAATAAGCTGGAGTAGAAAAGCTGAATATAATGAAACTTATGAATACATCAAAGGGTTAATTTCCTTAAGAAAAAGCCAAAAGGTTATGACTTTGGACAATGCAAGTGATGTAAGAAAATCCTTGTTATTCCTTGAATCACCCTGTAATTGTGTGGCCTATGAATTAACATCTACCTTTATCGGGGATTATAGTAAATTAATAATAATTCATAATTCCAACAGAGAAGGAATAAAGTTAATTTTACCAGATTGTGATGAGTGGAGAATTTTAGCGAATGAATATGAAGCCAATAAAGCAGGTGTAAATAAAGGGACTAAAACTTGTATTAATGAGGTAAGTGTACCATACCTAGCTACCTATATATTATGTAAATAATACATTAATCTTACTGTTGTGGTTTCAATCGGAGTTGAAACTTGAGGATCTCCTATAAGAATAGGAACAGCTTCAGAAATTGTTCAAGTAGAAATAAAGTTTAAATGATAAAAACCTGCCTTCTTATAAGAATGCAGGTTTTTTCTATTTCATTTTAATTCATGTCAAAAATTATTCATTTATTTAATATATCTCAGAACCTAAGGCTCTATCTCAATGTATGCTATGGCTTTTTTGTTAAACAAATATTTTTTACCCATGACATTAATTTCGTGAGGCCTGGAGTTTTCAAAATTATAAAACCAACTTTTAAACAGATCACTTTCAGATTGTTTTAAATCAAATAGTTCCGTCTCACCACTAATAAAAGAAATCGTTAACATTATAAACACTCCTTTTCAAGTAAATATTCTCTACTAATGACATATTCTCTATTTAGAACAGATTTCCTCTATTTGTCACAATATTTATTTAGAAAAATTCATTAAATGTTGAGGATTTATATATAATTTCTAATATATACATTAAAGTTAATATTTTACAATTAAATTTATAGAAAAAAAAGAAACCTTCACTAGAACAGTATTAGTGATAGATTTGATTTTTGGTTATTAGTCCAAACATTCTAGACATTCATTGATTACATCTTCTGTAATTATAAATAATTCATCTTTTCTCATTTAAACACCTCCTAGATAGTCTATAGTGGGGAAATACAACAAATATTAATTGTTATCAGTAGGTTATTCGACAAAATTTTAATAAGGGATTCATTAAGAAATTTTAGAATGAAAATGGTAAGAACTTAAGAATTGAAATTTTAAAATTCATGTCTTTTCTTTTGATAAGTAGTTTAATAATCCGATTTTTGCAAGATATTAGCAAATTTCTTATAGCTTTGTAAATAATTAATTTTCACTAGGTAACTTTTTAAGTATACATCATTTTAGTTTAAAATGCAAGTCCAATTTGAATTAAAATATAAAAGTCAATTTACCATCGAAAACTTAGTGTAAAAGTAAATTGGCTTTTAACTGACAATAACAAATTTTTATTTTGATATAATAGCTTGAACTCTGCCAACCTGGCCATCTTCAAGCATTACTTTTATACCCCTTGGATGTACTTCTGAGTTGGTTAACAACCTTTTTACTACACCTCTTGTTAGTTTAGTTGTTCTTTGGTCTTTTTTTAATACAACATCTACAGTAATACCTATAGGTATATTATTTCTTATTTGTCCTCTGTTATCACTTTGCGTATTCATGATTTTGTAGTCTCCTTTTTAAAAATTACTTAAAACTTATTATTATCTTGCATATCTTTTAATATAAGTTTATATACCAACAATACTCTAATTACCATTGCCTTGTCAAAATATATTTTAATCATTTAATTCCTATATAAAAAAATATAATTTAAAAGATCATTAGTATAAGGTAAAATTATGTATGGTTTAAAGAATAAAATAGTTCTGTATGGAAACTATATAGTATAAAAGAATATTTTAGAAAGGAGAAATTGGGATGCTAGAATCATTATCATTCATACCTGCTAATCTTTTGAACCCAATAATATCCTCTACATCTATTATAATTGGTGCTATCTTAGGCGGTATTTTTAGTTGGTTTATAAATAAAAATTCCACTGGTATGGCAATTGAAACGCAAAGTAAAATTGAAACAGCTAATAGGGAGTATCGAGAGGGAAATAAGGCTTTAAAGCTCAGTGAGTATGCAACTATAATTCGATTAGATATATGTACCACTTTATTTCAAAGTATAAGAATGCTAAAAGAATTTGAAGGGAAAAATAATATTAGCATTTATCCTATACCAATGAACGTTAATTATGCTGAATCCATTGTAGCTTTATCAAAAGTCTTTAGTTTAAAAGAAATGAGTTACATATATCAATTATATGGAATTATAGAAAAATTGAATAATGATACAAAAGGTTATCATTACGATGAAAGGCATTATACTTTAATAAAAGAAGATTATGAGATGTTTATTATTAAACTATATGGGATAAATTATATAAAAGCATTAAACTTTGAAATTGATTTAGTAACCTTCGAAGATTTATACGATAACGTAATTATAAAACAAGGATATAGAAATGTACTAATTAAGTTGGATAATATAACCAATTAATAGTTAATTAGATTAAGATACACAATATTTTGTTAGTTAAATATACATATTAATAAAAAAATATTATTATCTTTCAATATTAAGTTGAAATCCTAAAAGAATTAAGATAAACTGATTAGTAGAGAAAACAACAAGTTGAGTTTGAGTGTAGAAAATATAAATTTATAAAATATAAATTCAAACATAAATTCTATAGTATTTAACATTCTTAATTTGATACAAAAGGAGGAAAACTTTATGTCAAGTAATAATATTGAAATGATGAAAAAAATTATTGAAGAAAAGAAAAAGAAAAGTTCAGAACAAGGTGGAATTTCAAGACCTGAAAAAGTAATAGGGAAACAAAAAAAAGCTGCAAGAAGCACTAAAAAAACTGGTGGCTTATTTGACCGATAGAAACAAATATTTAAAAGAATATTTATAAGATAATAGTAAATTTACTAATACATATAAAAATGAGCTCAGATATTGAGGGCTCATTTTTTGTTATTATTTTGACCATTACCATATCAAATTTAAAATTATAAATCGGAAATTGTGTTAATATATTGTATATTAACAAAGATTAATAATTTATTAAGCATATTTTTCTGCATTTCAAAATATTTATATTGTATGAATAATAAAATATAAATGGAGGATTTTATGATCTATCTTGATAATGCTGCAACAAGTTTTCCAAAGCCACCTGAAGTATATTCTGAAGTATTAATATGCATGGAAAATTATGCTGCGAATCCAGGCAGAGGTTCTCATGATATGGCAGTTAAGGCATCATCAAAAATTATGGAGACCAGACAAGAGTTAAGTGAATTTTTCAACATTCCTAATTTATTAAATATTATTTTTACATGTAATGCTACTGAATCACTTAATATTGGTATAAAAGGAATATTAAAGCCAGGAGACCATGTTATTAGTACAGTGATTGAACATAACTCAGTTCTTAGGCCATTAAATTATCTAAGTGAAAAAGGAATAACATTTACTCTTCTTGGTGTTGATGAAAATGGATACTTGAATCTTAATAATCTAAAAAAGAAGATACGTAGAAATACTAAAGCAATAATAATAAACCATACTTCAAATGTATTAGGAACGGTTCAAGATATAAGAGCTATAGGAGAAATTGCGAAAGAAGCAGGAATAATATTTATGGTTGACGCATCTCAGAGTGCAGGAGTGATACCAATCGATGTAGTACGCGACAATATTGACTTATTAGCTTTTCCAGGTCATAAAGGATTGTTTGGACCTCAGGGAACTGGAGGTTTGTATGTAAGTGACACGATAGAATTAGATTCGTTTATTCAAGGTGGAACGGGAAGTGAATCTTTGTCTATGAAGCAACCTAATTTTTCACCTGATAAATTTGAAAGTGGAACATTAAATACACCTGGGATAGCTGGGCTATGTGAGGGCATAAGGTTCATTAGGAAAATAGGAATAGAAAACATAAGAAAACATGAGCTTATGTTAGTGGAATATTTAGTAAAAGAATTGTGTAAATTATCTTATGTTAAAATTTATGGAGGATCTGATTATAAAAACAGAGGAGCAGTAGTTTCTTTAAATATAGACAATTTAGATGTTTCTGAGGTAGGAGCATTCCTAAATAAAAAAGGAATTGCAGTAAGAACAGGATTTCATTGTGCACCGTTAATACATCAAATAATTGGTACAAGTCGCAAAGGCACAATTAGAATAAGTCCGGGATATTTTAATAGTTTTGATGATATTGAAAAGCTTATTAAAGCTTTAAAAGATATATATGAAAAAAGGCCCTTTTTATAGCAATGTCATTAAGTTAAGAATATTTGACATTAGACATTATGTAGTTTTATAAAAGATAAGGCTAAATGAATCTGAAATAATAGATTCATTTAGCCTTATCTTATTTTTGTTAATATTTTAAGCAGAGCAAACAAAGCAGATAACTTTACCTGCTAAAAAATTGAAGTATAATATATTTTATGCTACCCTATATAGGAAGCTTACAACTGCTTTTGCTTTGACTTTGCGAGGGTCTTTGCGTCCATCACGGATTGGCAGGCTGTTCTTACGAATAAGAGCTTCAACATCTGGTGGAGATATATCACTCTGGCATTTAAAATAATATCTGCATACTTGAATGGCCCTGGTGAAGTTTACCTGGTAGCTATATTTTGTTTCCTTTTGCTGAATAATTACGTGCATTGTAATTAACTCACAAAAGTTATACATAGTAAGTCTTGCAAATATTTCCTGAGTTATATGCTCCACCTTTTTTGAATGAAAACTGATTAGCCCAATAGCATATTTCAATTCTCTAAATGATGTTTCTATTCCCCATCGAAGATGGTAAAGCTCCTTAATTTTTTTCGGAGAAAACTTATCCTGATCTAAATTTGTAATAATAGTTTCGTAAGCAGCGTCTGCAATTTTAAATCTTACTACTCTGAACGTAATGGGATAAAATATATTTGTGTGCTTGTCAAGATAGTCGAATGTAGAGTTTTGGGGTAAAAACCTAAATAACTCAGGGTTGCTTTTTGTAACTTTGGTTTGCTTTCTTGTGAGAATTCTATGAATATTCACATCAAATTCATCTTCATGAGGTAATTTCAGTCCTGAAAGAATACCATTGCTCATTATATCTTTAACCCGTATTGCATATTTCCAGCCTTTTTGCTCAATATGAGCAAATACGTTATAACTTTCATATCCACGATCAGCAACAACTATGACATTACCTGGTATGTTAGAACGGTCTGTCATGTCTGTAAGTGCCCTAAATTCATTTTCTTTTCTGGCGGCTTGTATGCAGACATCAACATACAGTTTATTACACAAATCGTACATAGCATTAAGATGCAACTGATTAAACCCCTTCGAATTTGGATTAGATTGAAAATATGTCTCAGCATCATTCGGATTGTGGCAGATGTTTAAATCAGAACCATCAACTGCAAGTAATCTATAGCCCTCGTAAGTGTTTAATTCTTGAAAGGAATGTGTGAATTCATTTAAAAGAAATTCAAAGGCAAAAGGCAGTAACTTGTCTCTCTGTTGAATGAATGCTGATGAAGAAGCCATATACACATCGTAATCAAAATATTCCATAAGCTCGCTTGTAAGACTATTTCCACCCATTGAAAGCATCAAGTTCATAACTGTTTCAAAAGATAGCTTCCGTTTGCGAGTGAAATCTGCATCTGGATTTTTAACAAAAAGTTTTGGTTCTGCGGCCATTTTACTAATAATTTCAGACAGTTTATCTTTCACAAAACTTGGATAATCAATCATAATAACCTCCTTGAAAATGTCTCTAATCAAGGGGCTTCGCCACATTTTTCTGACTACTTGTCAAGCTTTATTTTGATTTTTGTATAATTTTTTCTGTGATTTTCCGCAAAAAAAGAGTAGGGTACGTTTTTCTGTACTCTACTCTAATTACACCTGTCTTAACTTAATGACATTGCTTTTTATAGGGCCTTTTTTATATATTATTATATTAGCAATGATGTTTGTTTTCTACTACTAAAGCTGAAAATGTTGGATTGTTAATAGTAGCAATGCCACCTGCTACTCCAGCAGCCACAGCAGGGGTAGTTGCAACTACAGTATAGATGCAGCAATCATCTAGGCAAGATTCACAGTCACAATCACAATCACAAACTATAAAGCTAAAAGTATCGGCAAAAGTACTAACTACAGTAGATAGTCTGCTATAAACCCATACAGGTGAAATTGCTCTTGCAATAGTCTCACCTTTACATTGTCTAAATAGTTGAAAATTAATAATTACAGGTGTACCTATAAATAATGTAGTTACTATATTGCTTGCAAATTCAAACTTAGTGCATGGATTTTTTAAATGTTCATTGTTTAAGGTAAGAGTAGCAAGTGTGTTAGTAGTAACAACAGTACCTACTGTCACAGTTACTGGGTTTCCAGTTTTACATTTCAATAAAACTTCAATTTCTTTCTCTTTTTCACATTTACAAGGACCTTTTGACATTGAATTCATATATTATTCCTCCTAAATTTTAATTCATAATAGTTGAGTAAAAAGAATTCCAAAGAACTTATTTCATGAGCCAAGTAATTTGGAATTCTTATATTACAATATATGAATTGGGTGTATAAATGTTCTAGTTATTAGCAGTTTTTCGAAAATTTATTTACTCGTCATCTTCACATTCGTCATCAAACAAAGGTCTAAGGTTTTGATCGGGAAAGAACTTTGGAACTGGTGCCCGTTCAAATTTTTCACAAGGGTCTTCTTCAATATGATCTTCACATTGGCAAGGTACAGGACAATAACCATATGCAGGAATTAATAGTTGAACAATTAGTTCGCATTTTACAATAAGATGGAATCCTAAAGTTACATCTAAAACAGCATCATCACAATCGTCCTTGCTAAAAACCCCATCTAAACATTCCGCTACTAATTCAAGTTTTATAATTTCGGAATCTAGATCACTGGAGATACCAGTAGGCACTGTGGTAGCAGATATTTGTGCTATTGAATCTGGACAATATAACTTTGGTATAACTTCTGTACGATTGATTTCATAAAACTCGGATTTCGTCTCTCCATTGCAGTTTATATAATCCGCATAAAATGAAATTACAAAGCAAACTATTACTTTCTTAAAACTAGGATTTTTCTTGAGTGGAATTTTCTCTACAGAAATAAGCTTTAGTTGGAAGTCCCTGCATCCTGTAAACACCCTTGGATTGTCAAGAGCGTCACTTCTTAACTCTTCATCTGTATCTACCGTATCTGGACCGCATGCATAAACTAAGCATCTTTTAATTAGGCACTGGTCGAAAACTTTTGGAACTTCAACGCATACTAGTTCTGATGGATCAGGAAGGTGCCCTTGTTTGTTAATAATACCAGGTCTTGCAATAAATTCATCACGCGTAATAGCCATAAATTATCCTCCTTTTATGTTAAGTGATACACTTCAACTTTGTGTTCTCTATTTTATAGTATGCAGTTACCTATAAGTTGTGATTGTTATATTTGTTAATTTATACAAATAGTTTCTAAACATTAATTTACAATTGCCAATTTCAAATCATCTAATCTTATTCTATGCAATTACTTTAGATATGGACTCTAATATTAACTATTGGTTCATTATTAAATTTATAATTTATATATTACAAGGCTGATAATCATATATGAAGATTCTATCCAAATGCTAATAGTAAAAAAAGGCTCTTTTTATAGAGCCTTTATTCCTAAAGAATAGTAATGTGCAACAACGGTAGGTTTGTACTATTATAGCTTGATGTATTTTCTTTTGAATAAATGTTGTTTTATACGCTACATCATAAGTAACTACATTACTTATCCTAATTGTCACATTCGTAATCAAATAATGGTTTAAGCTTTTGATCTGGGAAGAATTTTGGAACTGGTTCCCGATTAAATTTTTCACAAGGGTCTTCCTCACATTTCTCTTCACATTGATTAGGCACTGGGCAATAACCATATGCAGGAATTAATAATTGAACAATTAGTTCACATTTTACAATAAGATGATATCCTAAACTTATATCTAAAAAATCATTACATTCATCATCAGTATAAAAATTTCCATCTAAACATTCTGTTACCATTTCAAGTTTTATAATTTCAGAATCAAGATCACTGCAGATGCCAGTAGCCACAGAGCTAGAAGCTATTTGTGCTATTAAATCTGGGCAATATAGCTTTGGTATAACTTCTTTACGATTAATTTCAAAGAACTCGCTCACTTTATCTCCATTACAGTTTATAAAATATGCATAAAACGAAATTTTGAAGCAGACTATTATTTTCTTATAACTAGGATTATTCTTTATTTGGACTTTCTCGATTGAAATTAACGTTAACTTAAAATCACTGCACCCTAAAAACGTTTTCGGGTTTTTAATGGGTCCACCTCTTAACTCTTTATCTGTAAATGATGTATCCGGTCCACAATTATAAACTATACATCTTTTAATTAGACATTCATCAAAAACTTTTGGAATTTCAACGCAAACTAACTCATATGGATCAAGAAGGTGTCCTTGTTTATTTACAATACCGGGTCTTGGAATAAACTCTTCTCGAGTGATAGTCATAAATATCCTCCTTGTATATCAAGTGTTACACTTATAATTCGTGTTCCTTGTATAGTATGCATGTACCTATAGTTATGTTTGTTATACTTGCTTATAATTAAATGGTTTTTAATTTTGACTTAAAAATTTTAAAATAATATATACAGCAAGTATTTTAATATATGGCTCTAATATTAACTATTAAGTCATATATTTCTTTATAATAAAATATAATTTGTATAAGGGGATGAGTAGTATGATAATATGTAGTCCATGTTTATTTTATGATTGTGATGGTCATATATGGAGATTCTATGTAAATGATAATAGGGATTTAATGTACAACATTATGTACGCTGATGATAAATGGACTAAAGAAAACAAAATTGACAAAGATGTTTTGGATTTCAAAGTTAATCTTGATATAGATAACAAAATTTATATAATATATAGTGTTAGAAACAGCAATCTAAAATATTGTATCTGGGAAGAAAATAAATGGTTTGGAAAAACCATTTATAGTTTTGAAAATGAAGACTATGAAATGACTGAATTAAATGTAACTAATATTGGGAAAATAATTCATATATTTTTCATTGGCAAAAATAACACAAACAAAAACAAATGTTCTTTAATGCATTTCTGCTTAAATAAGGATGAAAGTTTATATAATACAATTGTTATAATTCCATTTTTAAAAGAGATTTTTTGCCATTATGAGATTCAAAATTTAGAAAATGGTGATTTATCTTTAATATTTGTTAAATATATAAATAACGAAGCAGTAATAAATATTACAGAATACAAAAATAATAAATGGAGTGTTCCTAGAAGATTGTATGGGGTTAGGGGTAATAGTATTAATTTTTGCGCATTATTACAGTTAGATAAAATAAATATAATGAATTTGTCAAAGGAAGGCTCATTGCATTTTTTAGAACATGTATTAATTGAACCAGATGGAAAAATGAAAAGCTATAAAATTCATGAGTGCCTTGATACGCCAACTAATTTTTTATTAGTTGAACTTAGTGGAATCCTTTGGTCTATATGGTCTGAAGGCAAAAATATATTCGCTTCATCTTACCAAAATAAATGGAGTGAACCATTTTTATGTTATACCGAATTAAACAATGAAATTTCAAAATATAAATTTTTAGCGTTAAATAATAAATATAATAACATGAATTGTAAATATATACTAGCAACTAACCCTCCTGAGATAAATTTATTATTACCTAATGATAAAAATAATGACAATAGAGGTGAATTACCAGAACTAATTAAAGTAGAGACTGCACATAAATTAGAGTCTGATGTTCAAACAAGCAATTTTCAAATACAGGAAGAACTTTTGGTTTTACAAAAGATAAATAAAGATTTAGAAAGAAAACTAATAGATTTACAAATAAAATATCAGCAAAAACTAAGAATTTTAGAGGAATCAGATGATAATTTTTATAAACTTACTAATGCAAAAAGAAAAGCTGAAGAGAAATTAAATATAATTGCTGAAATACAACAAACTTCTATAAAAAAATTAGAAGTCATGGAGATAGAAAAAGTATCCAAAGATGTAGTAATAGATGATTTAAAGAATAAATCAATACAACTTACAAGTGAATATGAAGGTTTAAAAAAGCAGAAAATATCCAAAGATAATGTTGTGACTGAATTGAAAAATAGATTACAGGAGTTAACTACTGAAAAGGAGGAGCTGAGAGAAGATTTACATCGTGAAAAAAACATAGGAATTGTAGATAGAATTCTAAGAAAGAGACCTAACAAATAACTAACACATTAACAACATGTTTTCATATTATGGAGTAGTCTTATATTCTATTTATTATGAAGTTGATTTTTAAACTTATCCATAAGGGAGATGTGTTAAATAATGAAAGCAGAAGAAAATGAATATTTAGTTGTTTATCCAGGTCATAATGCTGCAACGCTTTTGTACCAAAGACTTCTAAATAAATCCTGTAATATTGAATTAGTATCAACTCCTATAATTATATCCTATGGTTGCAGTCAATCTATTAAATTTAAAGAAGTTTATATGGATATTGTTATTGCGGAAATTAATAAAATTAATATAAGACCAAAAGGTATGTACCTAATTGTCAAAAAAGGAAAATATGATAATTACGAAAAGGTCTAAAATAATATTTACGTTTTTTAGGATTTGGAATTTCCAAATCCTTTAATATGTTTAAGCATATTTTACATCATCAGAGCATATTTTCTATTAAGAAGTATAAAGGGCGTGATTAAAATAGAGGAAATTATTCGAAAAAATTTTTATTTTGTTTCAAATATTAAAACTGGGATATTGACTATAATTGACGGTCTTTGCAATACTGTATTAAAAGAAATAATTGTGGGGGAAAGGCCATTTAAATTAGCAATAAAAGATTATAATACTATTTGTGTTGCCTGTGAGATGAGTAATACTATTTCATTTGTTAATTGTACTAGTGGTGAAATATTAGAAAACCCTATTCCTAATAATGGTAATATCCAAATTGATACAATGAATAATAGAATATATGTTTCAAATACCTCTGAGGTCAATATCTATGATATGAACTTTGCGAAATTAGTAGGACACATTAAAGGACTCTCGGCGATTATTGATTTAAGACTTAATAAAGAAGGGTCTAAGTTATATGTATTAGACACGTTACTGATGGAATTAAGAATTTATAGGACAGATAATTATAATCTTATAGAAACATTTACAAATTTAGGAATTAACCCAACTTTTATTTTAATATCTGAAGATGATAAAAAAGTTTACATTTCAATGCTGGATAGTATTTTAAATATAGATATTATATCAAAAAAATTCACTAAATTAATTTTACCTAAAGGATCTTTAATAGCTGGAATGGTTTTAAAAGAGAATACCATTTATGCATCAAATCTGGGGTTAAACAGAATTGACTTAATAGATATTCCTAATTATGAATGCTATAGTTTTATTCTTACCTCAAAACCTGAACCTACCAATCTTTTTATAACTGAGGATAAGACTAAACTCTTGGTTACTAATAGAAACAGTGAGAGTTATGGTGGAATTGATATAATAGATTTAAAATCAAATTCTTTAATTGGTTCAATTCTGATGAATACACTTAATAGTCAACCTTATGATGTTATTTCACTGATTTTACCTTATACATACGTTCCAACAATTGCAATAAATGATTTACATCAAGGTAATCAGGAAATAACTATCATAGCTAAAAAAATATTTTCAACCTATAATGAGAAGCTTAATTTTCCTTTTATTAGAATTAACTTAAGCAAATATAAAGATTTTACTTTTATTTTTCAAAAAATAAAATTTGAATCAGGCATTATCGTACAAAACTCAGAACTTAGGAGTCGTTTATCTACAACATCTAGGTTGTCAAATATTAAATTTATTGTAAGGGTTAACTATATAATTAACTATTTAGAAAATTGTAATCATAACATTGTTAATGGTTTTTTTGAAAAACCTATTGATGTTTTTTTTAATATTCCCGAAAACCGTGATTTAGAAGAATTTCAACTTGATATTATAACTACTACAAAATTTACAACTGTTCCAAAAATGCTTGATAATGTTATTAGCTTTGGTGTCACAACCCTTATGGAGTTAAAAATATTAGGTGAAGATGAAATACATCTTACTAATTTAAAAGAAGCATTTGGTACTACAGAAGAAGGCTTTGAAGAATTCACTAATTTTAATGATCCTATTTTTACGAGTGATATAAATTTTCCTTTTAAATAGAACTATATATTCTCGCATATTACTTTGCAAAGACAAAGGCCTCTTAAATATGTTATAATATCCTAATGTACAAGAGGGGTGATATTATGAGTAGTATTGCAGGAGAAGGTTGTGAAATCTTAGTTCCGTTAAATGAGCGAAAACCATTAGCGGAAATAGAACGTAGTCTTATAACAAGTTATAGAAAACCTATTTGGACAAAGTTTATTAAAGCTATAAAGGATTACAATTTAGTTGAAACAGGTGATAAAATCGCTGTAGCTATCTCAGGAGGCAAGGATAGCCTAATATTGGCTAAATTATTTCAAGAGTTACAACATCATGGTAATGTTACTTTTGAACTAGAGTATATTGCTATGGATCCTGGATATCATAAAAATATAAAAGAACTATTACTTGATAATTGTAAATATTTAAATATTCCAGTTAAAATATTTGAATCAAGGGTTTTTGATATAATTGATAACATAGCGAAGGATTATCCTTGTTACATGTGTGCAAAAATGCGAAGAGGAGCATTATATGCAAAGGCAAAGGAATTAGGTTGTAATAAGCTCGCCCTTGGCCACCATTTTAATGATATAATTGAAACTACTATGTTAAATGTGCTTTACTCAGGGAATTTTAAAACTATGCTTCCAAAACTAAAATCAAAAAACTTTGAGAAGATGGAATTAATTCGTCCTCTTTATTATATAGGAGAAGAATATATTGAAAGTTTCACTCAAAGTAGTGGTATATGGCCACTTAATTGTGCTTGTATGGTCGCCGCCAAAAAGATAGGCAATAAACGAAATGAAATTAAAGATTTAATTAAAGAGCTAAAGAAAACCTTTAGTGGTGTTGATAAATCTATTTTTAGATCTGCTCAGAATATTAATATGGATTCTATTTTAGGATGGCAAAAAAACGGAGTAAATTATTCATATCTAGATTTTTATGATGAAGAGGAAGATTAAAAAGTAGTAGTAGAACTAATAAGTTCTACTACTACTTTTTTATTATATAATCTAATATAGTTCAAAACTAAAGAATTCCTTGTTTTTATATAAATTGTACTTGAAAAATTTAAATGGCAGCAATATGAGAGTATATTATTTTTCATTTGGTTTCAATTCTTCTATCATAAATTTATCAAAGTGAATTTCCTCAATAAAATTATTTTCGTCAAAGCTAGTTTTATGTCTTCTATTATATTCATTGATATTTGATTTCAGCCAGTACGGCGTGGATGTATCAAATTTGTAACATAACTCAGATATACACTTTTTTAAATTTTCTTGGTAACTATCTTCTATTTCAGACATTGACACCTCATCCTTAACAATTCTATTATCTTTAATTAATTTACCCCAAATTTTTAACATCTTTGCCTCCTTACTTATATTTGCAAGTAAATAACAGTTATTAACTGTTAACCTCCTGTTTGAAAATATCATTTATAGTTGAATATTTTTTGTTAGTCAAAGTTTATCATAAATTATAGTTAAAGTCATGTCCAAAATGTTTCTCAGTTATAAATTACATTTTTTTTACCTCATTCGCCAACAATGAAAATTGATTATTTTCTTTGAATATTGCATATACTCAATGCAATGGATTTTAAAAAATAACTATTTAGAACGAATCAGTTTTTAAAATAGTTAATAAATTTATTTAATATGTCAAATAGCTGTATGTACAGTATCATACATAGGAGGAGTAAAAATACATGGTAAATTTAGGCCTAATTCATTATGCGTATATTATCATCATTCTTATAATTATAACAATAATTGCATTTAAAAAAGATGTAATGCTTCCGTGTATATTAGGCATTGGAATAATAGGTTATATTTTTACTGGTGATATTATTAAGGCTGTACAAATTATATTTATGGCTATAGTTATATCGGGAAAAGGATTTATTGAAATAGTAGTTGTTATTGCATTAGTCAATGCAATGTCTAGTGCACTACATGATATGGGTGCAGATGAATTAATTATAAGACCTATGAAAAAATTAATGATAAATAAAACAATGTCTTTTTTTGTTCTAGGTATTACTGTGACTTTAACTTCATGGTTTATTTGGCCAACACCGGCAGTTGTTTTTATAGGTGCTTTAATGGTGCCTGCTGCAATACAATCAGGATTATCACCGGTATGGTCTGCAGTAGTTTTATGTATATTTGGCAATGGGGTAGCTTTATCAAGTGATTTTGTTCTTCAAGCCGCACCATCAATAACTGCTAAGACAGCAAATTTACCTAATGCATTAGGAATTATTAAAGAATGCCTACCATTTTGGGGCATAATGAGTATGGTTACTATAACTATAGCATTTATACTTATGAAAAAGGATGGGGACATCGAGAGCAAGACTTGTGAATCATTAAATAAAAGTAAAAAATCAATTAAAAAGCAATCAATAGGAACAAAAATAATGGCAATAATCACTCCTTTAGTATTTATAATTGATATTATAATTATAAAAAAATTACAATTCATAGGCTCAGAATCTACAGCTTTAATAGGTGGGAGTGCAGCAATAATAACAATAATTTCATCTATAATTTATTCTAATTTTAAAACATCATTAGGATCAGTTACTAAATATATTAAAAATGGTTTTACTTTTGGAATAAATATATTTGCACCAATTATAGTTATAGGTGCTTTCTTTTTTTTAGGAAGTGAAGCTACAGCAACTGCTATATTAGGAAATGGTGCTAGTGGAATTTTAAGTGACATAGGAATGTATGCCGCAAGTAAGGTGCCTTTATCTAAATACTCTGTTATAGGTATACAAACAGCAGTCAGCACTCTTCTTGGGCTTAGTGGTTCAGGTTTTGCAGGACTTCCTCTTGTTGGTACTCTAGCTAATACCTTTTCAACTGCTATTAATATAGACAAAGAAAAGGTTGCAGCATTTGGTCAAATCATCACCATATGGATAGGTGGAGGAACTATAATTCCTTGGAGTGTGGTTGCTGCAGCCGGAATTTGTAAGGTTGAACCTTTTGATGTTGCTAGGAAGAATATTATTCCTGTAACCTGTGGAATAGTTGCCACAGTAATATTAGGAATAATATTATTATAAATTTCTAATTAATAGTGACCAATGCTTTAATTAATGGTAGCATAAAGAATAACAAATATATTTTAAGGAGATCTAACACAAATGAATATTCAATTTTTTGGAACTAAAAAGTGTTTTGATACGAAAAAAACTGAAAGATATTTTAAAGAAAGAAATATAAAATATCAATTCATAGATTTAAATATTAAAGGACTTAGCAAAGGAGAACTAAAAAGCGTGAAAGCTTCTGTAGGATTAAATAATTTAATTAACACAAAATCAAAGGATTATAAAAAATTGAATTTACATCAAATTAGGGGGGAGGAGACTAAAGAAGACATTTTATTAAACAATCCTCAACTTTTTAAGACTCCTATAGTACGAAATGGAAAAGAAGCAACTGTTGGTTATGTCCCAGAAATATGGACAACCTGGGAATAGTAATATATTATTATGTAAGTATTAAAAAGGAAATAACTATAGTTATTTCCTAAAACACTAAAAACTGATATTTATTAATTTTTATTTGAATACTTTGATAACCTAGGGATTAATTGTTTAGCTAAAGATATTGCTATGACTGCTTTTATAATATCACCAGGAATAAATGGTAAGCAAGCATATTTAAGTGCACTATAGAAATTTATACTTTTCCCTAAAAAACTTGTAAAAATGAAATAAAAGTATGGTACTCCAATAATATAAATTACAATACTCCCCAATATAACAGAATATATTATTTTTGAAATAGATTTGTTTTTTTCAGTAAGCTTGCCAATTACATAAGCTGCAACAATATAAGACATTAGAAATCCAAAGGTAGGGCTTACTATTGCGCCTAATCCGCCATTTCCACCAGAAAAAACAGGTAATCCAATTAAGCCTAAAATAACATATGTGATTTGAGATAATGCACCTAACTTAGCACCTAAAATAAGTCCAGATAAGACAACAAAAAAGCTTTGAAGATTTATAGGAACTGGTCCTATAGGGATAGCAATAAAGGTACCCACTATTGTCAGTGATGTAAATAATGCAGTAATTATTAGATCTCGTGTAGATAAATTCAAAATATTTCCCCCTTAAAAATTAAAGTTAAGCAATGTTATTGTTAAATTAAATATAACATAATGCAATAACTATTGTAAACCATATTTTTATTTTATGTTTACAATGATATTATCATTAATTATTTTCAAAGTCAAACAAGATATAAATCTTATTTTCTTGAAATGAATTCAAATTAATTTATTCTACGTTAATTTAGAAAATATAAAAAACATGCTACAATTAAATCAAGAATAAAATTGCATTACTTGCTTATAAATAGGAATATTCAGTAGGAGGGTTTAAAATTGTCTTTAACTACTTTACTTAAGTTCATTGAAATTCAAACAAAATTGGCCAGTATGATACCTTTTATAGTAGGAACACTATATTCTATTTATAGATATAAAAGCTTTAACTTTAAAAATTTTATAATCATGGGCATCTCATTATTAGCATTTGACATGGCAACTACAGCAATAAACAATTATATTGATTACATAAAAAGTTTAAAGGAGCATAGATACAATCATTTAAATAAAATTGTTAAATATGACATTAAAGAATCCACCGCTATAGGCATAATTTTTATTTTGCTTGTAATTGCCGTTATTTTTGGAATTCTATTAACTTTAAACACTAATTTACTTGTGCTTTTAATTGGAGTTATTTCATTTTTGACAGGCATACTTTACACTTATGGACCTATTCCAATATCACGTATGCCCTTGGGTGAAGTATTTTCCGGAATATTTATGGGATTTATTATTTTGTTTTTATCTTGTTACATACACATATTTGATAGAAATATAATTTCTTTGCTAATTAATAATAATATATTAAACATCAGCATAAATTTAGTTGAAGTATTTTATATCATTTTAATTTCAATCCCTACAATGAGTGGTATAGCAAACATTATGCTTGCTAATAATATTTGTGATCTAAAAGAGGATATAACAAATAATAGATATACGTTACCTTACTATCTAGGAAAAAAAAATGCAATTAAATTATTTAGAATCTTATATTACATTTCATACCTAGATATTATCATTTTAGTTTTATTAAAAGTTTCACCAGTTATATCTTTATTTGTAATTTTAACTTTAATACCTTTGAATAAAAATATAAATTTGTTTAGTCAAAAGCCTATTAAAAGTGAAACCTTCGTTTTATCTGTGAAAAATTTTGCATTAATAAACATAACAAATATAATATTACTATTAATTGCGATAGTGTTTAATTGGTAGTAACTTAAACAACAAATACACATAGGAGGAGATTTTATGGAAAATGAATTAATTATAATTAAAACAAAAGAATATGTAAAAAACAAACTAGGAGGAGAAGTCACAGGCCATGATTGGTGGCATACTTTGAGAGTTTACAAAACTTCTATTTATATAGGTGAGAAAGAGAATGCTAATTTATACATCGTAGGTTTAGCGGCATTATTACATGATATTGCTGATTGGAAATTTAATGATGAAAGTATAGACATTGGACCTAAGGTTTCTCGAGAGTGGTTAGAAAGCTTAGGGGTAGATGGGAATACTATTAATAGCGTAACCAAGATAATAGAAACTATGTCATTTAAAGGCGGTACAACAAATGCAGATCAAAAGACTAAGGAGGGAAAGGTTGTTCAAGATGCAGATAGATTAGATGCTTTAGGTGCTATAGGAATTGCAAGAGCTTTTGCTTATGGCGGATTTAAAGAAAGAGAACTACACAATCCTAATATTAAGCCTCAAAAATATAAGGATTTTGAGCAGTATAAGAAAAGTGTTGGTACAACGGTTAATCACTTTTATGAAAAACTCTTGTTGCTAAAGAATTTAATGAATACTGAATCAGGTAAATCTATGGCAATACAAAGGCATGAATTTATGGAAAAATATTTGGATCAATTTTTTAAAGAATGGGATTGTAGAGAAATAGATTCTGAATATTGAAATTATTTCCTTGGAAATAAAAGGTAATATAATTATGTAAACAACTAAAAAAGCCAGTTAACAAAATACAGTTAATTAGCTTTTTTCATTTATTTAACTTGTTCTAAGTTCGTCTATATTAACACATAAAATAGTTGCAATAGTTTCAATAATATTAAATGATGGATTTTGTTTGCTCCCACGTTCTAGTTCTTCTAAATAAGTTTGGGATACCTGTACATTTAAATTTCGTGATAAAGTTGATATATCTTTGCTCGTTAAAGATTTTTTTAATCTTATTTCTCTAATCTTAGCACCGTTAAGCATATAAAAACCTCCTTATATTTTACTAGAACATCTAATAGGTAGGTGATGATATTAACTTGTACATGTTAATTATACTACGAATATTGGCAAATCTCTGTTAATTTTATGTACCATTTGTTAAAATTAGAAGCAAATAAATACGTATAAATTAAATATTTAACTTATAAACAATTTTTGTTCACACATTATTAATATTTTTGCCATTTGAATGCCATAGATTAACTTTATTATATTAATGTAGGAAAGAATTAAATCTTTCAGCATTATTATTTTAACCAAAACATTCTGAGTAATAGTATGTTTTGTATTAGATATAAAACATTTTACTAAAAAATAGAAGTTAAATCCAATAAATGCATTAAAATTAAAATGAAATAATCGTATAATCTAATTTGAACTTCCTCTGTGAGCCCTCGTTTGCAGAGGAAGTTTTCATATTAATTATATTTTAGTTAAGATATATAAATTGTGTTTATTAATGATTATATTATATAATATAATCATTAGTTTAAAATTAGTATTTAACCTTAAATAAAGGAGAAGATTTTATAATGGAAACCATTTTAATTGTTGATGATGAAGAAAGAATAAGAAATCTTGTGTCAATTTATTTAAGAAAAGAGAAATATAATATTCTGCAAGCTGAAAATGGCAGTGAGGCTATAAATATATTCAATAAAAATAAAGTTGATTTGATTATTTTAGATGTGATGATGCCCATTATGGATGGTTGGGATGTATGCAAGGAGATAAGAAAAACTTCCAATATACCTATTGTAATGCTTACAGCTAAATCCGAAGAAGATGATGAATTATTGGGTTTTGAGTTAGGAACGGACCATTATATTACAAAACCTTTTGTCCCAAAGCTTCTAGTTGCTAAAGTAAAAGCAATTATAAGGCGTACCCAAAGCACAGACGATGTTATGGAGGAAAATAGTTTTGATGGTCTTAGTGTTGATAATTTAAGCCATGTGGTTACCGTAGACAATAGTGAAATTAATCTATCTCCAAAAGAATTTGAACTTCTCAACTATTTTATACTTAATAAAAGAATTGTATTAAGTAGAGAGAAAATATTAGATGCCTTATGGGGTATTGACTACTTTGGAGATCTAAGGACTGTGGATACTGTAATAAAGAGATTAAGAGAAAAGCTAGGTGAAAAATCGTACCTTATAGCAACAATAAGAGGAACTGGATATAAATTCGAGGTGAAAAATGAAAATTAAAAAGAGCATTACAAGAAAGCTTTTTGCAATAACCTCAATAGTTTTTATAGTTTTTATAACTACTAATCTAATAGTTCAATCCGCATTTTTTGAACAATTTTATATAAAATGGAAAAAGGATAATCTTGAGCATAATCTTGTTAAATTCACAAGCGAATATAGTTTGCTCCAAAAAAGTCAAGATGAGAGCAGTTTAATAAGTTCTTTCGAAGATGCGAATAGCTATAAAATAATTATCCGTGATAAATTAGGAAATTTAAAATATCTTACAAAGAATGTTGATGAAAGAAAAGATTCTATGAAAGTCAGAATTATGAACCAAATAATGTCAGAACAAATAGATAATACAGGTGGTTTAACTAAATTTAAAGGAGAAACCAAGCCCTTGATTTTTATTACTGAGGAAAACCCTCAAATGGAGGCAAGTATAGCAGGTACAATATATGATGAAAAAAAAGATGAAATCGTATTTGCTTTTTCTTCACTACAGCCAGTTAATGAAGCAGTTCAAGTTATAAAGGAATTTTACTTTTATTTCTACATTGGTGCCCTAATTACAATTTTATTTCTTTCTTTTATTTACTCGAATATGATTGCAAAACCATTGATAAAAATAACTAAAACGGCAGCCAAAATGGCAAAGCTTAACTTTACAGAAAAATGCGTAGTTAAAAGTGAAGATGAAATAGGAGCTTTAGCTTCTTCACTTAATCTTCTATCTGAAAATTTAAATGAATCATTAACATCACTTAAGGATGCAAATGCAAAATTGGAGAAGGATATTGAAAAAGAAAAAAAACTGACCGAGATGAGGAAAGACTTTGTGGCAGCGGTTTCTCATGAGCTTAAAACACCTATAACTCTTATAGAAGGGTATACGCTTGCTTTAAATGATGACGTTCTAGAAGGCGCTGAAAAGCAATATTTTATTGATGTTATCATGGATGAATCAAGAAAAATGAACAATTTAGTATCAGATATGTTAGATCTATCTCAATTAGAATCAGGGAACTTTAAATTGGTTAAGGAAGAATTCTTCATTGATGAACTTATAAAACCAGTTACTAAGAAATTTTCATCTCTACTTAATGAAAAAAACATTAAACTTAATTTGAATTTAATTGGAAATATAAAAGTGACTGCAGATTGGAATAGAATAGAACAGGTGCTAACAAACTATATGACTAATGCAATAAGGCATGCACAGGACGGTGGATTAATTACAGTTTCAATGATAAATAGTGAAGATACCATTAAAGTCGAAGTAGAAAACAGTGGAAGCAGTATTGAAGATACTGAAACAAATAAGATATGGGATAATTTCTATAAAATTGATAAATCAAGAACTAGAAAACTTGGTGGCACTGGATTAGGTCTTTCAATTGTAAAAAACATAATGCTTCTTCATGAAGGTAGTTGTGGAGTATCAAATACAGAAATTGGAGTTAAATTTTATTTTATTTTAACAAAACAATTAGGATGTAGTAATACAATAAACAAAATATAGAAAGTATAAAACAAAACAACAATTTAAATGGATATGTAAAATGCTAAAGTAATCATTTTACATATCCATTTTGTTAGCTTACAATTTTTATATTTCCCTTTATTATATCTTTATAATACCCGTCAATACATATAAGCTCATCATGATTTCCTATTTCTACAATTTCTCCATGCTCTAGAACAACAATTTTATCTGCATTTCTTATGGTTGATAATCTATGAGCAATAATAAGCGTAGTTCGATCTTGAGACATTCCCTCAATAACCTTTTGTATTTGTTTTTCTGTATGAGTATCTATATTTGATGTAGCCTCATCTAATATAAAAATTGAAGGAGAATGGGCAAGAGCTCTAGAAAATGATAGAAGCTGCTTCTGACCTGCTGAAAAAGTTGCTCCACGTTCCATAACCTTTGCGTATACCCCACCAGGTAACCCATTTACAAAATCTAAGGCACAAGTAGTTTCGAGCGCCTGCGTTAATATTTTTTCGCTTATATCATCATTTAATAGTACATTAGATGCTACAGTTCCTGAAAATAAAAACACATCCTGAAGCACAACTGATATGCCTTTTCTTAAATCCTTCTTTTTTATATCATCAATATTAATTCCATCTATTAATATCTCACCCTTTTGGATTTTATAAAATCCGCTTATAAGACTAATTATTGTAGTTTTCCCTGCCCCCGTTTCTCCTATAAATGCAACAGTCTCTCCCTGTCGAACGTTAAAACTTACATTCTTTAATATCCAAGATGAATTATTATAGGAAAACCATACATTTTTAAACTCTATATCGCCTTGTAAATGTTCAATGCCTACACCTTCATTTAAATCTTCTAGCGAATTTTCCTCATCTAGAAGTTCAAAAATTCGTTCTGCCGAAACCAAAGCGGATTGGATCGTAGTATAGTTATCCGCAAGATCAGAAATTGGATTATAAAATTGTTTTATATATGTTGTAAATGCAAAAAGTACGCCTATTTCTATAGTATGGTTTGAAATTTTACTCATGGAATACCATAGTATAATTGCTACTGCAAGGCTTTGGAAAACATCGGCTGCTGGTCTTAATATACTGTTCATTCTAACCTGAAATAATGTGCTTTTTAAATACTCACCATTTAGATTTAAAAATTCATCATTTTTCTCTTTTTCACCAGTAAATATTTGCACAATCTTCATTCCCGATATATTTTCAGCCATAAATCCATTAATTTTACCTATTAGACTTTTCATTTTTGAAAAATTAGATTTAATTTTATTTTTCAACATAAAAATAATAAAAAACATTATTGGAACAACTGAAAACGAGATAAGAGCTAACTTTACATCAAGCGCAAGCATGACATACATTATACCGATAAGTAAAAAAACATCCTGAAAGAGACTTATAATTACATCAGTATACATTTCACTTAAAGCTTCCACATCATTGGTAGCCCTTGTTATTAGTCTCCCAGAGGACGTTTTGTCAAGATAAGATAGTGGAAGAAATTGTATTGTCCTAAATACATTTTCTCTTAAATTTCTCATGATTTCTTGTCCAGCTTTATTTATTAAATTTACTTGGGTGAAAGAGGATAATCCACCAATAGATGCAACAACAAAATACACTATTCCCAAAAATGTTATTGAGTATATCCCATTTTGTGATATTTTTTTTATTAAAAAATCATCAATAACTAATTTTAAAATATATGGTTTCAATATTTCAGCAGAATTTACAATCATTACACATAAAGCAGCTAAAACTATCTTTTTCATATGTGGTTTCGTTAACTTTAAAAGCCTCATAAAACTATTAATTTTATGAAGTTTCACATTGAGACTTGTAGGTTTCATAGTATATCCCCCCTTTATCTATAAGTTCACTATGGGTTCCCATCTCGCTGATCTTCCCAGCATCTAATACTATAATAAAATTTGCATGTTTTATAGTGGATATTCTATGAGCAATAACTATTGTTGTTTTTCCATCTCTCAACTTTTGTATATTTTTAAGAATAGTTGATTCAGTTATATTATCCACTGCCGAAAGTGAATCATCTAATACGAGAATTGGTGGGTTTCCAATAATAGCCCGAGCTATGGAAATACGTTGTTTCTCACCGCCTGATAAATTAACGCCACGTTCTCCAAGTATAGTATCAAAACCATTAGGTAATTTCATAATACTTTCATATATGGAACTTAATTTTGAAGCTTTTACAACATCTTCATCTGTAAATTTGGGCTTGAAAAATTTTATGTTCTCCTTAATGGATGCAGAAAACAAGAAGTTATCTTGAGGTACATAGCCAATGCTGCCTCTAAGGGTGTCTAAAGAATAGTCATTTATATCCACTGAGTCTATAAATATTTCATCTCGTGGTGACGTATAAAGCTTTAATAACAAGTTTGAAATAGTGGTTTTACCTGAAGCAGTTTTACCTAAAATTCCAATGGTATAACCCTTTGGTATTTTAAATTTAATGTTCTCTAATGCTTTTTTATCAGAATTAGAATAAGAAAAGCTTAAATTATTAAACTCTATTTCGCCTTCAATAGTTCTCTTTATCATTTTTTCTCCACTCTCTATTTTGGGTATAACATTAAATATTTCATCCAATCTTTTCATTGAAGCGATGCCTCTTTGAAATATTGTTATAACTCTTCCAATGGAAATTATAGGTCTCATTATCAATGTCAAATAACCATTAAATGCTATAAATTGGCCAAGTGTTATCCCACCATTTAACACCATATTACCACCAATAATAAGGTTCATTACGAAGCTTATACTAAAGCTAATTTCAATTACAGGTGATAAAGATGACGATACTTTTACCATATTAACATTAGAATCCATCATTGCATTATTTAATATTTCGAACTTCTGAGCCTCAGCATCTTCCTGGGCATAGGATTTTATTACCCTGATTCCATAAATGTTTTCTTGAACTCTTCCAGAGATAGAAGAAAAGTTTTCTTGAACTTTTTTAAATCTCTTCTGAACAATTTTTCCTGTTTTTATAAGGTAAAATATAATAAAGGGAATTGGTGTTAGTATTAATAAAGTTTGCTTTAAATTTATAATCCTTGACATTGAATATATGGATATACTGCATATACAAATCATATTTACTATCATTGCTGTAGCAGGTCCCAAAGTCATTCTTACTGCAGAAATATCATTTATGGCATAAGAAATTAAATTTCCAGTTTTCTTTTGATTATAAAATTCAGAAGATAATTTCTGAAGATGATTAAATAATTTTTCACGAAGATGACATTCAAGATTTCTGGCATTTACTACAATTAGATTTCTCCATGCATATGTGCATAGGAAGGCACCTATAGCAATTAAAAGAATATACATTATTTTGATTTTAATGAGATTATAAGTAAAATTATTAGTGCTTAATATATCAATAGTGTCTCCTAAAACTCTAGGAAAAAGTGCCTGAATATAAGATGTTATCATCATAAAGATAATACCAATAATATATGATATTTTATGTTTTTTTATAAAATCTAAAATTATTGTTTTCCCCATTTAACTCTCTCCTTTATGAATTTAATCCAATAAAACTCTTAACAGATTGCCTTTCGATTAAATCACTGTTTATAGTTATGCTTTCACAGGGCTTACCAGGGTTATTAATCCGTTTTAAAAGAAGTTCCACTGCTATTTCACAGGAATATTCAATGTTTAAATCCAAAGATGTAAGGGCTGGTAGAGTTAGAGATGCCATTTCAGTATTACCACTACTAATAACAGATATTTCTTCTGGTACTTTAATTCCCTTTTTATACAGAAGATTAATTAATTTCACAGCTATAAAGTCGCCTTGACATATTATTGCTGAAGGTTTATGTTTGGACTTAAGTAAATTCATAACAGAAGTTTCAAAATCCTCTTGTGAATTTTCTTCAAAATAGGTAAATAATTCTTTCCTAATGGGTATTTCATAGTCTTCAAGAGCAGACGTTATTCCAAGCACCTTTTCCTTATTCCTAAACAAAACATTACGCCTTCCTAAAAAAACAATATCAACGTGTCCCTTTTTTATTAAATACTCACATTGCTTATATCCACCATTATTGAAATTAAACCAAACACTGTCAACATCACAGGAAGGAGAATATCCTGTAAAAAAAATATGGTTTTTAATTTTCAGTTTTAAAAACCGAATATAATCATCATTAAATTTTCCAATAAAAATTATTCCATCAAAATTATTCTCTTTTAATAATTTAAATGGAGAGTGCATCTTGTCTTGGTTAGTTTTATCAACAAATTCTGTATGGTAAGATATATCCACATTTTGAAGAGCACTTTCAATTCCTTGTATCATATAAGCAAAATTGCTATTATCTTGAACAAGAGGTCTTTGATGAAGCACTAAAATTTTATATGTATTCTTGTTTGTAGACTTTATATAACCCATTTCTTTTGATTTAAGTAAGATTTTTTCTCTTAATTCTTCTCCAACTCCAGTTTTACCAGATAGTGCTCTGCTCACAGATATAGCTGAGATATCTAATGCTAATGCAATACTAGCAATTGTAGTTTTATTTTTCAAATAACACACCTCCAAATTTCATCTAATACCATTATAAATATTATTTTTTACAAATACAACGCTTTAAAAATATAAAAACAACGTTACAAAATATTTATGTAACGTTGTTTGAAAATTTATAAACTTATTTTTAAAAAATGTACACGTTCAGCTGGCCAAGAATTTTTATAATCTATATTCAATGCCTCAAATGAATGATGAGAAACTAATGGCTGTGAATATAAAAAAGATGTAACAATCGTAGCGTGAAATATATTCCCATTATTACCTTCGAAAAATATCAAATCACCTAATTCAAGCAACCTACTATCATATACTTCAAGACCTTTAACTCCTAAAGCTTTGGATTCTTGATTAACTTTTAAAGTCCAGTAAAGGGAATGTGCTACGGCCCAACTAACAGACCATGTGTCATCCTTTGTACTAACGGTATTAGCCTTGTTATACCACCAAGGATGTGAGCTATTATAAATCATAGGGGCTCCACCTGCTAGCAAGCACTGAGATATAAAGTTTGTGCAATCACCACTAGTTTCATTATTAATAAGAGGGAAGTACCTAAAGCTGGGGTTTGGATGTAAGGCATAGGTAATTGCATAATTAACAGCATTTATTCTTGAATATTGATTTGTTCTAAAAATATCCATATTACTCTCCATAAAATTACTATAATTAAATACTATGATAACGATAGTGTGAAAATTCATAGTATTTAATTATATTCTATTCCGCTAATGATTATATTTAATCTTTTAACAATTTTAAGTTGGTGCTCATTTTATATGTTATTATATTGAATATTTGAGATATATAATATTTTTGTGTATAATGGAATTAAAAGAATAAATTATAATTAATTCTAAATTATGTTAATGAATTATATATATATATATAGCTTGAGAGGGGGAAATTAATGAACAGAGACTATATCTTTCATGAATATACAAATAGTTTATGTCCAGAATGCCTTCAGATAATTCCCGCAAAGATTATCTTAAAAGATGAAAAGGTTTATTTACTAAAATATTGCCCTATTCATGGAGAACAAATGGAGTTGCTCGAGGAAGTTGCTGATTATCATTTAAAGAAAAAAAAGTATGATAAACCTGGAACACCTATGAAAATTTATTCAAAAGTAGAAAGGGGATGCCCCTATGATTGTGGTGCCTCTGGAATATGCCATCAACACGACCAACATGGCTGTATAGGATTAATAGAAGTAACTACAAAGTGTAATCTAAAGTGTCCTTTATGTTTTGCAGATGCAGGAGAGGGGGAGTTTTTGTCAATAGATAAAATAGAAAAAATGATGGATTTTTTTATAGATTCCGAATATGGACAAGGTGAAATATTACAAATAAGTGGTGGAGAGCCAACTATTCATCCTGATATTATAGAAATTATAAAATTAGCTAAATCTAAAAACTTTAAATATGTAATGTTAAATACTAATGGTATAAAAATTGCACAAGATGAAGATTTCGCTCGTCAGTTACAGCAGTTTGTAGGAGGTTTTGAAGTTTATCTTCAATTTGATGGATTTAAAGAAACTACCTATAATACATTAAGAGGTAAAAATCTACTACCTCTTAAGAAAAAAGCTTTAGAGCATTTATCAAAATATAAAATACCTACAACTTTGGTTTCTACAATTACTGCCGGTGTAAATGATGACGAAGTAGGCGAAATATTTACTTTTGGTATTAATAACACCTGTGTCCGTGGTATTAATTTCCAACCAGCAGCATTCTTTGGTAGAGTTAACAATATAGATAGAACTAATAGAGTTACATTATCAGGAATATTAAAGAGAATGGAAAAGCAATCAGCTGGAATGCTGAAAATGGATGATTTCATTCCACTTCCATGTAATTCAGAGAGAGTAGCTCTTACCTATATGTACAAAACATCAAAGGGTGGTTTTATTCCAATAACAAGGAACACAAAAATACTTGAATATCTCCACCTTATTAATAATACTTTTGTATTTACTATTGAAGATGCATTAAAGAATGCAGGTGGAAGCATAACGGACATAAAAACCACTTGCGATTGTTTTAAATTCCTAAAAGACTTTAAACAAATTGTTCCAGTTGACTTCTTCTTAAAGTCAAAACAAAAGAAGATAGAATATGTAGATGAAAATACATTCAGGGTTAGTGTAACTTCTTTTGTAGACGCTTATAATTTTGATACTAGATCAATGCAAAAAGAATGTGTTCATGTGGTAACAAAAGATCTACGAAAAATACCATTTTCAGCTTATAACATTATTCATAGAAATGGGTGCATATAATGTTATCATTTAAAATTCCAGATATGTTCTCATTTGTAATTCAGCTAATTATTTGCAGCAGTGTATTAGGTTTATTTGTTTCAATACTTATAGACTTTACTCTATTTACAAGAGATGACCATATAAAAAAAGAAAAGAAGTCTATAGTGGAAACAGGTACAATGACATTATTTTTATTCTTTTTTTATTTGATACTTAAGACTAAAATAGGGATAGTTCCAGTATATGATAATAATTTAAAATATATTGTTATTATCATAGGCACAATAGCCATTGTTAGTGGTTGTATTATGAATATAGTGGGTAGATTTAATTTGGGAAGTAATTGGGCTAATCATATTAAGATATATGATAAACATACTTTAGTTCAAAATGGAATGTATAAAGTTCTTAGGCATCCCTTATATTCCTCCATTATGATAATGTTTTATGGTGCATGTTTAGTTTATCGAAACATATTATGTTTATTGGCAGTTACAATTATTTTTATGCCTTTTATGTATTATAGAGCAAAACAAGAAGAAACCTTATTAATTCAGGCTTTTTCCGAATATAATGACTATATAAAAAGAACAGGAATGTTTTTCCCTAAAATGATTAAAAGAAAGGGATGATTGTATGAAAGAATGTAGACCGGTTGTTGTTCCTCATGCCGCCTTCAATTTTTGCAAATATACAATGGCCACAATATTTTGGCTTTCATTGATATTTCAAAATAAACTATTGGTAGTAGTAGGTTTTTTTATACTCTTACTATCAGCGCTATTAAAAGTTAAATATGCACCTTTAGTTTTTCTATATACTTATACAATTGATAAGATATTCCCATCAAACAACGAAATTTTAGATGAAAAGGCAGTTTGTTTTGCTCACATAGTAGGGACTATAGTTTCTGGAACAGCGCTTTTATTTCTTTATTTTATTAATCCTTTAACTGGTTGGATATTAACTGGAGTATTAGCCGTTCTAAAGACCTCTGCATCATTTGGATTTTGTGGTGCTATGAAACTTTATGGGTGCCTTAATAATCCAAATGGACAATGCTGTAGAGTTGGCAAAAAAATAAATCAGTGTAAGGTAAAATAGGATAGGGAGTGAAATAATTATGAATCCAAATACTTTGTTCAGATCTCTACCCTTCAAAATAACACCATCTATTAATGAATCATGGGGTCTAAGGCCTGTGCTTTTTAAGATAGGTAATATCAACATTGAATCATACCCAGTAATGTTATTTTTAGCACTATTAGTAGGAATCACAATATACGTGTTTCAACTTAGAAAAGATGGCATTAAAAGTTCAAATGCTTTTTATATAGCCTTATTTGGTATAGTAGGAGGAACAATAGGTGCAAAATTGCCTCTGATATTTATGTACTGGAATGAAATTAACTCCAATACAAACTCAATTAGTGCTGTACTTCAAGGTAGAACTATAGTGGGTGGATTAATTGGTGGAACAATTAGTGTACTAATAGCAAAACGAGTATTTAATATAAAGGAAAGAATGGGGAACCAATTAGTGGTGCCCATCGCAGTAGCCATGGCAATTGGAAGAATAGGATGTTTACTCAGAGGTTGCTGTTATGGAAAACAAACAAACTTAGCATGGGGTATTGACTTTGGTGATCATATATTGAGGCATCCTACTCAAATATATGAAATAATATTTGATATTATTATGGTAATTTATTTATCTATAAGAAAAAGAAAAGGTGTAGAACCAGGACAACTTTATTCTGTTTTTTTAAATGGATATCTTGGCTTCAGATTTCTACTAGAATTTATACGTGTTGAAAAAGTGTCTTTTATTGGTCTAACAGACTTTCAGATACTCTGTATAGTTGGATTACTGTTTATTAATAGAAAATATATAACATCTATATTTATAGGAAGGGGAGTGAAGGAACATGAATGTCAATAATAAAAACCCTGAAAATCAAAAACCTAAAAAAAGCCCTTGGGGGGATATATTTTTAGGATTAGGGTTAGCTATATCACTTTTTATAGCTATGGTTGCAACTCTCTATATTGGTAATGTAGGAATAATATCTATTATTGGGTTTATATTAATATCAGCTTCAACATTTTTGTCTGTTAGATTAATTAGAAGAAACCACCCTATAGCAGGCAAAATAATGCTTGGTGTAATTATACCTTTTACATTAATATTCTTGTTATTTGGCGCATGTGCCATAACACTCGGAGGATTATAATCCTAATGTATATTTAAAAGTGTAAGACTGTTATCAGCTATGATAGCAGTCTTTTGATATTAAATGCGATGTATTATATATTGCTTCCTCTTTTTGATCATGAAATTTTTTATAACATCACAACTATTCTCCTTATAGTCCTTATCTAACTATCATATTATTTAACTACAATACTTATAAATTTTCACCATAAACAAAAACAAAACCATTCAATATAATAAAAGTTATATTGAATGGTTTTTCTTTTATATTAAATCACACTTTTTTACTCATTTTATATATGTTTTTTATAATTTTATGGTATACTTGTATTGTAAACAATATGTATACATGCATAATGTGTTTATAAACTTAAGTATACATATGTTTACCAAATATACAAATCGACAATTTGCATAGAATTTCTTAATTAAAGATATAAAAAAATCAGTAAAAGTTTATTAAGCACACTTTTCATGTAATAATAACGGTTAGAGGAGAGGTAATAGGATGGATGCAATATTAAGCGTAAGAATAAGTGATGAATTAAAACAAAAATTTAATGAATTAGCTCAGAGTGAAGGAATAAATAACAAGGAACTTATGGAGCAAGTAGTTAAATACTACGAATTAAATAGAGCAAGAGAAGAAGACAGCAATATGTCCGAGGATATAAAAGAGCTCCAAACAATAACTAGTAGAATGGCGGATATATATATAAACATAGTGGAAAGAAATAATACTAAAACCTTAGAAATAAAAAATGTTCATAGGAATGAGTTATTAGATAAAAATACAGAGGTCCAAAAACTAGAAGATGGCATACTTTTATTAAAAGAAGAAAATAAAAAAATAAAAACACTGGAAACAGCCCTATCTGATGGTAAGCATATACATAAAGAACTACAAGAAAATATTAAGAGTTTAAAAACATTTAATAATATGCAAAACGAAAAGATAATAACTCTAAATGAGACCAATGAAAAATATATTAAATACAGAGATGAGATAGCTATACTTAAAATAGAACATGATAGATTAACTAATGACAATATAAAGCTTAATACTAACTTATTAAATAAAAGTAATGAAGTTGATAAATTAATAACTGAGTTAGATGATTTAAAACAAATAAATATAAACAAAATAGAAGAACTTATAGTTAAAGCTAAGGAAGATATTGAAATGCAAAGGGAAAGATCAATTTTTCAAATGGATAAAGAGGTCTTAAAATTAAAAGAAGTGCAGCAATTAAAAATTCAACAATTACAAGAAGACTTTAATAATAAGATTAATGGATTATTAATAGAAAAAGAGCAAGCAGCTGAGAAATTTAGAAGTATGATTTTGAAAATGGATAGAAATGATGCTGAACATATTATTATTGAGAATAAATAGAAGACAACCTAGTTTAACAAAAGTTAAATTAAGTTGTTTCTATATTGGTGCATATGATATTCATACACATAAAATAATAATAATGGTACAATATTCTTATTAAGGTTGTACCAGGAAATAGTAATAAAGATGTGAAAAGCGGAGTTGTGGTGTTATATGGAAATAACGACAGTAAAAGGTAGTATGGCTTATATAAATGATTGTGAAGGTATATTATTAAATTCTGAACTAGGAATAAGATATTTTTCAGAAAAAGGAAGCGCTAGAAAGGTATTAGAGGCTGGATTTAATAAGGAAGAGATTTATGTTGCCCTAGATATTAACGATAATTGTAAGGGTTTCCTATGGTTTATTTTAGATGGGGCATTTCATTCATTCCCATATCTTCACATTATAGCAGTAAAAAAAAGAAAATCGTAAACTTGGAATAGGGAAAAAACTACTAGAATTCTTTGAGAACATTTGCTTTATAGACTTTAGAAAACTATTTCTAGTTGTTGCAGATTTTAATCCAGATGCCAAAATGTTGTATGAAAGGATTGGATACATAGAAGTTGGTATTATACCTAGTTTGTATAGAGAAGGAACAACTGAATATTTAATGATGAAATTAAGGCAAGAGAAAAGATAAAAAACAAGTCTCATTGGCAGATTTTATAAGTTATTACATATACACATAAAGGAGGATTTTAACAATGGAACAAGAACATAAATCAATAAAAAAAATGTGGGAAGATTATTTAATATCTATAGGGGAGAGTACTGCAAATGATAATAAAAATTACACTTCATGGTACTTTTGTGACAATGAAAAAAGTGCCAATGATTTAGCAAAATTGGTTAGAGAAGAAATCAAAAGAGGAACAGCTTCTCTTTATTGTTTGTATGAGGTGGAAAATGAGGAACTGCCTATAGAAGGTAATTATAGTATTATTACAAATTGGAATGGAATTGCTCAATGTATTATAAGGACTAAAAAAGTGACGGTACTTCCTTTTAAAGATGTAAATGAAGAATATGCAAAAATAGAAGGTGAAGGTGATAAGTCTTTAAAGTATTGGCAAAAAGAACATATAGCTTTTTTTACAAGGGAGTTAAAAGAGCTACAAATGGATTTTTCACAAAATATTTTAGTAGTATTTGAGGAATTTGATGTGGTTCATAAGTAAATAAAACCTTGTCTGGAGAATACTTTGAGTTGGACAAGCATTAAATTAAAATTCTACAATATTATATACAAAAAATTATAAAAAGAGAGGAAGTTTAGTATGTTTGAAGAACTTAACAAGGAACTTATAAATGCCAAAGAAAAATTGATGAGAAAAAATAAATATCAAAACTCGGTTGACCAGACTAGGGAATCATTACAAAAGGAAAGAGATAGAAAGATAGAGCTTGAGAGGATTCTTAAAGATGAGGATATGGATGTTAAAAAACTTGAATCATTAAGTATTACTAATATATTTTATTCGATACTTGGGAGTAAACAACAACAGCTTGAAAAGGAGAGGCAAGAATCGCTTTCCGCTAAGCTAAAGTATGATGATTGTTGCAAATCAGTTTTAGAATTAGAGAAGGCACTTGAGTTTTATAAATCTTCATTAAAGAGTCTACTTGGCGTAGAGTGTGAATATGAGACTGCAATCAATCACAAAGAAGAGTTTATACTGCAATTAAATGATGGTAATTCTCAAAAACTACTTCAACTTATAGACAGTTTATCTGACATTGAAACACAGAAGAAAGAACTTACGGAAGCAATTGAGTCAGGAGAGTCTGCACAAAGTGAACTTGAGAGTGTAATAAATTCTCTTGAAAGTGCTCAAGACTGGGGAACATGGGATATGCTTGGCGGAGGGTTACTTGCCACAGCAGCTAAACACTCACATATAGATGAAGCTAAGGAATATGCTCATCAAACAAAAATTGCATTGATACGATTCCAAAATGAATTATCCGATGTAAATTTAATAATGAATATAGATATAAATATTGGTTCTTTCGAAACATTTGCAGATTATTTTTTTGATGGTCTTATATCAGATTGGGTTGTACAATCAGGAATTAATGAATCATTAGACAGTGTACATCTTGTTGCAAACGATGTAGATAATGTAATAGGTTCATTAAAAGAAAAGTTAAAGAGTATACAAAATGACATGATTTCAACAGAAGAAAATATTAAATTACTTGTTGAACAAGCTTAAATACTTATCGAAAGTTAGTTCTTAAAATTTGATGAATGGAGTGATGCTTTTGATATTCCAGTTTCTGAAACAATGTATAATGAAAAAAGAGTAGCACTTGTATTAGGGTTTCTAGGAGCAGCAGGGTCGACGGCATTACTTGAAGAGTTAATAGCTTTTGGGTGTAGAAAGTTCATTGTTTGTGGTGGCGCAGGTGTTTTACAAAAGGATATTGCATTAGGACACTTAATTATACCGACATCTGCAGTAAGGGATGAGGGGGTATCTTATCATTATATTGAACCTTCAAGAGAGATTGAATGTAATAAAGATATTGTAGAAATAATTGAAGCAGAATTCAATAAAAATGATATAAAATATCTTAAGGCGAAGACTTGGACTACTGATGCATTTTATAGAGAAACGAAAGAAAAGGTATCATTAAGAATATCTGAAGGGTGTGTAACAGTCGAAATGGAAGCAGCGGCATTCTTTGCTGTTGCTAAGTTTAGAAATGTCGCATTAGGTCAAATATTATATGGTGGTGATGATTTAAGTGGTGAAGAATGGGCTGAAAGAAAATGGAGTAGCAGAAATGACATAAGAGAAAACTTAGTTGATTTATCTATGAAAATTTGTACGCAATTATAGAGTCTAGTAATTGGTTAAGAGGGAACAGGAGGGCTTATTGTGAGTAATCTAAATGATTATCAAATCATAGATGATTTAAATAATATTAGCATACTTTTATCCAAACGGGATATAGATGATCTATCTTGTAATTCTTTAGTTGATAAATATGGGATTAAACAAGTCGATATGATAATTATCTTAGGAAACAGTATTCCTTATATAGCTGAATTAGCTGCAAAAGCTTATAAAAGCGGTTTATCAAAAGATATAATGATAGTGGGAGGCATTGGTCATTCGACCAAGTATTTAATTCAAACTGTATTACAAGATAATAAATATAAAGGTATTGATATATATGACAAGTCTGAAGCAGATATATTGTCACAGATTATTTCGCGCAGAGAAAATATTAAGTTAGATGAGATTATAATAGAAAATAGATCAACAAATTGCGGTTCCAATGCTTATGAATCATTGAAGTTATTAAAGGAAAAAGGGATGGTACCACAATCTGTAATATTAATCCAAGATCCTACTATGCAACTAAGAAGTTATGCCACTTTTTTTAAAGAATAGTATAAAGAAAAGACATTAATCATAAACTATTCGCCATTTATTCCCAAACTAAAAAGATCAGAAAATGGGTTTGAATATATAAATGAAGGCATACATGGATTATGGAGTAAAGATAGATTTATTGATCTGGTTATGGGTGAAATTCCGAGGTTAAAAGACGATGTAAATGGTTATGGTCCAAAAGGAAAAAAATTTATATCTCATGTGGATATTCCTAAAGAAGTGTTGGATTCTTATCAAAGACTTATTCCATACTACAGTGAGTATGATAAAATAAAAAAAAGGAAGTGACTTTTAACTTATTATTGAGAAAGGGGTATAAAAATGATTCGAGAAGCGACTCAAAATGATTTAATCGATATTTTGGGAATCTATAATGATGCCATATTAAATACAACAGCGATCTATGATTATAAGGCTCACACCATAGAAGACAGAATACTATGGTATCAAAATAAGAAACAAGAAGGGTATCCAATATTAGTGGTTGAAGAAAATAATAGGGTTATTGGATTTGCTACATTTGGGCCATTCAGAGAATGGCCTGCATATAAATACACTATTGAACACTCTATTTATGTTAATGGTAACTGCAGAAACAAAGGCATAGGAACACTACTAGCTAAAGAAATAATAAGGATTTCCAATGAACTGGAATTTGCAACCATTGTGGCTGGAATTGATGAATTAAATGAAAAAAGCATCAAATTGCACAAAAAATTAGGATTTGAGTATTCAGGAAAGATAAATAAAGCCGGATTTAAATTTGGAAAATGGCTTAATCTTGTTTTTTATCAATTGGAACTTAAAGGTCCTAATAATCCAATAGAAAGTTGAATATTTAATATAAATACTTAGAAAGTATGGAAATGAGAAGGTGTTTAAAATGGAACCTTTTACAGAAAGAGTTGTGGAAATTATTAAAAAAATACCTGAAGGTAAAGTTATGACATACGGTCAAATTGCAATGCTTGCTGGAAGCCGAAGAGGCGCAAGGCAGGTTGTTCGAGTTCTTCATACCTTAACTGAAAAATATAAACTGCCATGGCATAGAGTTATAAACTCAAAAGGGGAGATTGGTTTAAAGGATTATGAATCCCATAATCTTCAGAAAATGCTTCTTGAGAGTGAAGGTGTAAAATTCACTAACCTTAATACTGTAAATTTAAATGAATTTCAATCTCATGAATATATTAACTTTAAAGAGCTAGATTTTTAAATAAGAATTGTTTAAGTTAAAATAATCATAAAAATACTCCATAATAATCTATGGAGTATTTTTACGATTAATATTATATTGTTTAAGATAATATTAATTCAAATCTTTTTTAGTTCTAATTATAAAAACAATAATATTAACGGCAGAGAATCCTACTATGATGTATATTGCTCTAGCAAGAAATGGAATAGCTCCAAAAATAGTGCTAACTAGATTAAAATTTAATAACCCTAAAAGTCCCCAGTTCAATGCACCAATCAATACAAATATAAATGAAAGTTTGTCTATAGTATTAAGCTTATACATAATTACCCCCAAATTTATATAATTATTCTATTTATATAAATTATATTAATAATAAAATATTTTAGAACTATTTTATAGTTTATTTAGAACGTTTATAATGATAGAGTAGATAAATCTATGTATCAGAAAATTTAATGAAAAGTACAATTTAAATATACGAACATTTTCGTTACTATTAATAATATTGTATGTTATAATATGAATGATATTTGTTTTTTATTTAAATATGTACGTATGGAGGCAAAATATGAGAAATACTTATAATACACCATTAAACAGTAGATATGCATCAAAAGAGATGAGTTATTTATTTTCAGATGATATGAAATTTAAAACTTGGAGAAAGCTATGGGTTGCCCTAGCTGAAGGTGAAAAATTATTAGGCCTTAATATTACGGAAGCTCAAATAAGCGAGCTTAAGTCCTATGTAGATAATGTGAATTATGAAGTTGCTGAGAAAAAGGAAAAGGAAATAAGACATGATGTAATGAGCCATGTATATGCTTACGGTGTCCAATGTCCTAATGCAAAGGGAATTATCCATTTAGGGGCTACTAGCTGCTATGTAGGCGATAATACAGACTTAATTGTTATGCGAAAAGCTTTATTATTAATTAAGAAGAAATTAATAAATGTAATTAGTAAATCTTCAGATTTTGCGTTAAAATATAAAGACGTTCCTACTTTAGGGTTTACTCATCTACAACCAGCTCAATTAACTACTGTAGGTAAGCGAGCAACTTTATGGATTCAAGAATTAATAATGGATCTTGAAAATTTAGACTTCGTAATAGATAAAATAAAGCTATTAGGAGTTAAAGGAACAACAGGAACTCAAGCAAGTTTTATGAATTTATTTGAAAATGATGAGAAAAAAGTAAAACACTTAGATAAATATGTAGCTAATAAAATGGACTTTAAAGACACATATCCTGTTACTGGTCAAACTTATTCTAGAAAAGTAGACTCAATAGTATTAAATACTTTGTCCGAAATAGCTCAAAGTGCCTATAAATTCAGTAACGATTTAAGAATACTTCAAAGTATTAAAGAATTAGAAGAACCTTTTGAAAAAAATCAAATTGGATCTTCTGCTATGGCATATAAAAGAAATCCTATGCGTTCTGAACGAATTAGCTCTTTATCAAGATACATTATAATAAATTCATTAAATCCTGCTATAACTGCTGCAACACAATGGTTTGAAAGAACCTTAGATGACTCAGCTAATAAGAGAATATCCGTACCTGAAGCTTTCTTAGCACTTGATGGGGTATTAAATTTGTACATGAATATAGCTGGAAATATGGTAGTATATGAAAAAGTAATTACTGCTCATGTAAACAATGAACTTCCATTTATGGCAACAGAAAATATCCTTATGGAAGCTGTTAAAAGGGGCGGTGACAGACAAGAACTTCATGAAAACATTAGAGTTCATTCTATGGAAGCTGCGAAACGAGTTAAAGAAGAAGGGTTAAGTAATGATCTTATAGAAAGAATTATAGGTGATGCAAGTTTTCTAATGTCAAAAGAAGAGATTCTGGCTGTAATTGACCCAATTAAATTTGTAGGTAGAGCGCCAAGTCAAGTAGTAGAATTTATAAATGAATATGTAAAACCAATATTAAACGCTAATGAAGATGCAATAGGTGTAGAAACTGCTATAAATGTATAATCATTAGTAACAGTATGTGATATATTAAAAATGATTTAAATTAGACAATGAAAAGCTATCAGTTATAAAAACTGGTAGCTTTTTGATTTAAATTTATATAATAATAAAATAAAAAATAGTATAAAAACAAATTTCAAAAAATAAAATTCATTATATTATAGAAAAAACATAATTTTAACCCCCTTTTCATGGTATAATAATGTCGTGAAATGTAAGTTTCACGACATTATTAAGTATTTTGGAGGTACCCATGAAATCTGATATAGAAAATATATATAACAATGATATCCCACACTTTCTAAATGATTATTTTAATTATCTAGCTACTATTAAAGGTTCTTCTATTAATACTATTGTTGCTTATACTGCTGATTTATCATTACTATTAAAATTTATAAAAGTATATAAAGGCCTGGAACCATCAGATAAATCCCTACCTCTTGAGGAAATTATTATTAGAGAGTTAACCTTAGACACATTAAAAACTCTTACATTGCAAGATTTATATGCCTTTGTCTCCTATCTTGGAAAACAAAGAGCCAACGGAAACTATGCTAAAGCAAGGAAAATTGCAGCTATAAAGTCCCTATTTAAGTATTTAACCACTAAAGCTAAAGTGCTAACTGTAGATCCAACTATAGATTTGGAGTCCCCAAAACTTGGCAAGCGAAGTCCAGTTTTTCTAACCTTAGATGAAAGTAAGACACTTCTAGATGCTACTAACTCTAGAGATAAGCATTCTATTCGTGATCATAGTATTATTACATTATTTTTAAATTGTGGACTCAGACTATCAGAACTTTGCAGTATAAATATATCCGCTATGAAAAATGATACTTTATCTATAATTGGCAAAGGAAATAAAGAACGAACGATATATTTAAACAAGGCATCACTTAATGCAATATATAAGTATTTGCCTATAAGAAATGCAGACATCGAAAAAATTCATGTCGAGGATAAGGACGCCCTCTTTATTAGTGGTAAATTTGGAAGAATTAATAAAAGAACTGTAGAAAGAATTGTGAAAAAGCATATAGGCAATGCTGGACTTAATAAAAACAAATATACACCACATAAATTAAGGCATACCTCAGCTACCCTTATGTATAAGTATGGTAACGTAGATATAAGAAGTCTGCAAGAGATTTTAGGTCATGAAAATATATCTACCACCCAAATATATACACATGTAGACAATGAAAAACTAAGAAATGCGGTTAAGTCTAATCCCCTTTCTGACGAACAATAAAAAGTATATATTATCATATTTATGATAATATATACTTTTTAACCCTGCTACTATATAAAATTTGTTGTTTATTAATTATACTTTCTTTAGTCTTATAAGTCCTGGAAATTCCTCTTGAAGAAATTCAGAGTTATCTTCTTCATCCTCAAGTAACTCTTTTGCTCCATCTATGTCATCTATAAATTCCCAAACTTCATTATTTTCAGGTATGTATTTGTCTTTATTTAGTTCTGCTAGTTTTTCCTCAGCCAAAAACGCTTCATAATTTTCGATTTTTATTGCTTCCTCATCCTTGTTCGCTAAATGCTCTTCCTCGGTCGCAGGTTCATCAATTTTATCTATATTGTAAATATCATCATCTAACTTACCAGTCCCAGCATTCTCAAAGACCTCATCAATTTTTATAGCTTTAACATCAAATCCTTCAAGTTCTAGACATTTACCACAGTTATCACATTTCTTATTTGAATTTAATTCACAGACTTCACATTCACCACAGTCATTACAATTTTTTTTATCATTAAATATACAATTTTTAGACATACAACACCCCGCTACATTTATTTCATATACTAACACAATACTTTATTATAACAAATAAATTTTAAATAATCAAATACTTATGCCTTTTAGTTGTGACTTTTGCTTAATGTGATTATTTATTCTTGTTAGTAAAATAGAACATAAGTTTGATGTTATACCAAATATATGGTATAATTTTGTTATGAATGAGAGGTGTTTCTATGTTAATTCAAAAAAAAGATAAACAAAGTGAAATATATAACTTCATAAAGGACCAGGTGCAATCAAAAGGATATCCGCCCTCGGTAAGGGAAATCTGTGGAGCTGTAGGACTAAAATCTACCTCAACTGTTCATGGTCACTTAGAACGATTAGAGAAAAAAGGATATATTCGTAGAGACCCTACCAAACCACGCGCAATTGAATTATTAAAAGATTCTGTAATGAGAAAAGAACTAATAGATATACCTATTATAGGAAAAATTACAGCTGGGTTACCAATCTTAGCGGTTGAGAATGTTGAAGATACCTTTACTATTCCCTTGAATTTTACTAAAACCAATAATGAGTTATTTATTCTCAAAGTTTCTGGTAGAAGTATGATTGAAGCAGGAATTTTAGATGGAGACCTCGCTATAATTGAGAAGGTCAATACTGCTAAAAATGGAGATATAGTTGTAGCACTTATTGAAAATGAAGCAACTATTAAAAGATTCTTTAAGGAAAAAGGTCATATAAGGCTTCAGCCTGAGAATTCAACTATGTCCCCTATCATAGTTGAGGACTGTGCAATTTTAGGTATATTAGTGGGCATTTACAGAAAATATTAAATATCTACTTTTAATATTTAATATACAAACAACCTGCAATGATTTTATCATTTGCAGGTTGTTTTGGTTAATATTAAGTTTTGAAAAAGTATATTTGATATAATATACTTTTCTCAATATTTTTTTCTAAACTAAATAACTTTTGAAAGGGCTATTAGTATTCCAATTTTCGCATGATCAAAAGTTAATCCACCCTGTAAATATGCTATGTAAGGTTCTCTAATTGGAGCATCTGCAGATAATTCTATAGATGAGCCTTGAATAAATGCACCTGCTGCCATTATAACCTTATCTTCATATCCTGGCATATCCCATGGTTCACATTCAACAAAAGAATCAATTGGAGAGCCTGCTTGGATACCCTTTATGAAATTAATTAGCATTTCTTTATTACCAAATTTAATAGCCTGAATTATATCACTTCTTTTATCAGTGTATTTAGGAAGAACTTCAAATCCCGCAAGTTCCATAATTCTTGCGCAGAAAATAGCACCCTTTAGTGCTTCCATAGTTACGTGTGGTGCTAGGAATAGTCCTTGATATAAAGACCGCATAACTCCAAATGTAGAACCACACTCCCCTCCTATGCCAGGAATTGTTAGTCTATATGAGGCTTGCAGTACATATTCTTCTTTACCTGCAATATATCCTCCCGTAGGTGCAACTCCACCACCAATATTTTTTATTAGTGATCCAGCAACTAAGTCTGCCCCAACATCTGTAGGTTCCGTAGTTTCAATAAATTCCCCATAACAGTTATCTACAAAACAAATCACATTTGGATTTATAGCTTTTGCCGACTTTATAATGTCTTCTATCTCGCAAATTAATAAAGCCTTTCTCCATCCATACCCAGTAGATCTTTGAATATGAACTAGCTTTATTGACTTATCGGAAAGCATTGTTTTTTCCATTAGCTCTATGTCAACTTTAGAATTATTTAACTCTAATTGTTTATATTTTACACCGAAATCTTTTAATGAGCCTATATCTTTCTTATTAGTTATACCTATTATGTTATGAAGTGTGTCATAAGGCGTTCCACATACAGAAAGCATGGTATCATTAGGCCTTAAATTACCAAACAATGCTGCCCCAATGGCATGTGTTCCATTTACAAAATGTGGCCTAACTAGTGCACTCTCACAATTAAAAATTCTTGCATAAACTTTATCTAATGAATCACGTCCTATATCGCCATAACCGTATCCGGATGAATTTGTGAAATGAGATTCGCTAATTCGCTCATCTTGTAGTGCGGTTAAAACCTTAAGTTGATTAAATTCTCTTATTTCATCAAGCTTTTCGAATTCCCCTTGCACATCTTGCATAGCGATATCATAGAGTCCTAGCGTTTTGGGATTTATCTTATACTTCTTTTGAAGATATTCTTTTGTTATATTGAGCATTATTCCGTTTCTCCTTTGTATTATGTATTTATTTTAAACTAACACCACTACATCTGAAACAAAATAATTAAGCATTTCAAACGGTTATATTATTTAAGATGACATAATAATATTAACATATTTAATACCGATGTAGAATAGTTTTATATTAATTATAGTATTGTGTCTTTAATTGTCTCTTTCTTCACTAATCTTTTTAACTTCTTAAATAATCTCTACAACAGTTTCCTTTAATTCTTCCCCTGTTTTTTTATACTCAATTTTAAATTTTTCTTAAAGTACATTAATTAATAAATTGAGACTGTTTTATTAAAGTTATGTTATCTTATAATTACTAGTACAATTTTCAAAATTAAGTTGGAACAGTTATATTGCATTCTTTCAAAACACCATGTACCTTTTTAATATATAAATTTTAATATATAAATTTTAGTAATAATAACTCTATTTAAGTAGTATGTGAAAAGTTTCTTTTCTTCCCTTTTGAGCTTCTCATTATAAGAATAATGGGAAGTTAATGATGTCCTGTATATATTCAAATCATATCTATTTGAATTTAATCATCATCAGAAACAAACCCACATTTTGGACAAACATTTTCGTATTCTGAGTATCCAGTAAATTTGCATCTTGGACAAGTCATAATATTCTTAAATTCCATGCGTTTAGTTACTTCATTTAATTGACTGTACATTCGTGGGATGATTCCCTTAACAAAATTAATATACTCATCGCTAATGATTTCTCCATGTATACCTCGGTTGCATATATTCAATACTTGCCGTAAGTACTGATAGGTATCGGATGTAATTAAATTTTTTCTGTTTAACATATCAATTCTTTTCATAAGAGGTATTACATATGTATAATCGTTGCTATCACAAATTTTATTTAAATACTTATCCAGCATAAGTCTAACTTTAAATAAATAAACTGTATCATCAGATACATCGGATTCAATTTCAATTTCTATCTTGTTTTGTTCGCTTTTATTTTCTACTTTGGTTTCATCAGTTTCCTTAAGTGAATTCTTCATTTCATCTTTTGATGGCAGAAATTCAAATTTAACGTTCTGAGTGGTGTTTTGTGTTGTCGTCGTTTTAATATCTATCATCTGCAATTTCAAATCAACTAAACCTTCTTTCATCTCTTGTTTAGTCTTCTGTATTTCCTTTTTAACGCTAAATCCCATCAGTGAAATTTCACTGATAATTGGGAAAAAAGCTAAAATTAGTGTTCCTACTATTATAATATTATCTATCGTATTTGAAAAAACTAATATACGAGTATAGTTATGATAAATATAATAGATACCCGCCCCCAAAAGTACAACTCCCCATATAAATTTAAATATTGATTTTAAATTTTTAACCATATAATGCTTAATTTTATCTACCATATAAAAAATCATCCCCCTGCACTTTAATACAATAATTTGGGTATTTACGAAATGTCATAGTTATATCTGTATCAATAACTATCAATGCTTTGCTACTTTTTGTACACTAAAAATTGTGGAAGTGCTATATTCTTAATTCATTATGCATATTTCTGCATCTTCCAATCCATAATATTTCATATTTATTAGGTTCAATAATTCTGCCTTTTAAATCTTCAATTGAATTAATTCCTTCTGACTTACACCAATCAACGCAAATTTGATATGCATTCCAATCTAATTCATCCTCATCCCAGTATACTTTTATTGTTTTTATTCCTTTTATGTGCGTGGCATACGCCCTCGTATGACCATCGGTAAATATAACTTTACCATTTAATCTTTTAATAGGTATGGCACCATAACTATCATAATTACTTGGCGTAAACCATTTTAATACATTCTCTAGCTTTTGTGAGTTTATATATAGTTGACTTGGTTGTATATCTTTTAATTTCATTAAAATATCTTTTGACACTTAGTAACCTCCATAAAGTTATATATTTATCTACCATTACTTTTCTTTATAAGAAAAGTACAAAACAGCTTATAAATAGATCTATGCTCATAATCTTATGCTAAAAACTATTGCAGAAACTACTTTGAGGTTATAATCTTAGTTTGTAATATCATTTTTGTTTTTCAAAAATAAAAGATTTAGCACCATTACCACATGCGTTTTCTCTGTGAAATACAAATCCACATTTTTCAGTGTAAAAGTGGTGGTTTCTCTTTGAATAATCTGGTGTTTCAACTGTCCACTTTTTTGCATCCACATATTTTTCTTCTATAGCTTTCCACACTATACTACCTAAATGACTTTCTCTGTATTTGGGGTCAATAAATAGCATTTCCAAACTGTATTCATTATTAGGATTAATTGCAACAGTATAAGCCCCGACAGTATTATTTTTGTAATCTATTTTATAGCTTTCAAAATTTTCATGTTCATTTAGCAATTTAATTAGGCTATCGTCATTGTATCCCGTAGGACCGTCTTCTTTCAAATCAGTGTGCATAGATGTATCTTCATTAAATGCAGAAATCATTATCTTTGTTAATACACTATAATCAACAAGAGATATCTTTTTGTATAATGTTTTATCATTCATATTAAATCCCCCTAGCTATACAGCTTATAAATAATTACTACGCAATTTAAGAATATTATGAAGTACTAAATTATTTATTATTTTCAGCTTTTATAACTTCATTTCCAAAATTCTACTTCGAGTCTCCATTCCTTGATTTTCATAAAAATCAATTGCATCTTTGTTAAATTCCCATACCATTAATTCTAAACTATCCACATTAAATTCTAAAGTGAGTTTTTTAGCCTCAATAAATAATCTTTTGCCAATGCCTTGTTTTCTATAATCTTTAGAAACACATAAATCTTCCATATAAGCAACTCTTCTTGGAACAATAGATATATTGGTGGATATTGGTTTAATTGAAATAACACATAATCCTACAATAATATAGTTAAGTTCAGCTAAAATTGTTATTGTATTATTATCATTAACAATACTTAAAAAATCTTTTTTAGAAATTGGTTCATCTGTTTTTCTATAAAAATCGGGTCTATTGTCAACATGGAATCTATGCACTTGATTCATTAAAATATTAAAACCCTCAAAATCATTAATAGAAAAATTTCTAATTGTTATTTCTGGCATATATTTCACTCCTCATTTAAATAAATAATCTTCACAATATTTTACAGATGCAAAATAACTGAGTCTAAAACTATGTTAATTCAATCCTATAAATTGGAATTTATCTATCAACTACTACCTTACCATCTGAATCTAATAAAGGTGTCATTCCATTCATACCAGTTCCAACAGTCGTTAAGTAATTAACTCCTGTCTGAGTATCAACAACAATATATACTGCACCAAATCCTAATGACTGTTCTTCTTTAATAACAAATCTCTTTTCTTTCTTTTCTTTCCCAAACATATAAAATCCCTCCATTAAATTACTATTTATCTGTATGCTATACAAATAGTTTTTACTTTACAATATTTAATAATTGAGATTGATACGCTATTAAAGAATAGACCTAAACCGCTAAAAACTAATCTTTATATAGATAAATTTATAATTTTTGTAATGTCTCTAAAATTGCTTTAGTAAATATTTTCGAACTTTTTTGGTACAACATTTCAAAATATAAGCTTCTTAAAAGATTTCTTATATTAACTATAAGGTGATGTTCTTCAGGGTATTTACCAGTCTTTTCGATGTCACCCAAACCTTTTATCCATTCTACTATTTCATTGTCATCAATCAAATTCCTGCTAAAAACAGTCATAATTGCAGTAACCATTCTATCGTCTTCTTTGTTTATATATGTATAATTATTTATACATACTCTGATTTTAATTGCATGTAATATTTCGAGCAATTCATCATAATTAATATATTGTGATTTTGCAATTTCATCTAAAGTATCAGCTGCATGTGCCGTAGAATGAGCCCATCCTTTATCAACTACATATCCTCTTATATCCTTTTCAAGTTCTAAATATCTAATAACCTTATCCTTGATGTCTATCGTTTCTTCCTTGGTTAAAAAGTTAGTATTGCTATCTAAATACAATACAAGTGGAATAAATAAAAGTGAAAATGTACGGGTAAAAACAGAATCATGATCTTTTTCACCTATTTTATAAAATAAATGTTCTTCATCGAGACTTATTTTTAATAATTGGTACATTTGTTCTGATGTAAACACATTATTAATGGTCCATTTTAAGAAAGTTGAATATATAAGTTCGTCCCTTAACTCAGAATCTACAGAACCAATACACTTCATCATATCTAATGCTATTTCAAGCACATTAGCTGAATCTTTATTTATATAGCCATTCACCTTTATTTTAATAAGCTTTTCTTTCAATAAATTCGAATTAATCTTATCTAACATTGTTAATATCTCCCCCCAATATAATAATTTTAAAAAAATGTAGTTTATATCATACTTTGACTCGATTTCTTACCAATCTAATTTAACTCATAAGAAAATTATAAGTATAAATTTAAATAGGCACAATGGGAAGAAAAATTATAACCATTCTTGCCAATATATTTACTTATTTTTTTGCGTTATAGATTACAACTTCGTCATAAAATATATATTCAATCATACCTTATTTAGCTATATAAATTTAAGTATTCACTCCTTTAATATAGAAAGTATCATTGCTTAATCCCTCTCCACTCTCCCAACATACTGTGCCCAAATCAATATGAATTTTTTTGAATTCTCCAATATTTTTTAATTCTTCAAAAATCTCATATTTTAAATATGGTTTCATATCAAATGTTTTTACTTCACCGTTTTCAAACGTTATAGTTAAAGTATAATTTTCATGTATTATTGCACTCGATACGTTTGGAGATATTTCAGTCATATTTTTTTCAGCCCCTTTTATAATTGAATTTTGGGTATTTTTGACCGTTATAAATACTGGTAATTATATAGAAAATATACTTTAAATATACTTTTTAAAAAATATTATCATACATATAGTTATTATACTACTCACAGGACAAATGCATAAAAGTTATAACTAGGTTAGATCCAACATAGATTGAAAAATGCAGGTTAAATAAATTGCATTTAAGATAATTAAAATTGTGTTTAGGAATCTATTCTTTTAGTCAAAATCGTACATTCATTTGTAACGTAATTTATGAATATTCGGACTTATCTCTTCATATCATGGAATATCAAATATATAACTATTAATAGTTATTTTTTCTTCATTAATACTGTCCAAAGAAAAGATTTTCCAAATATATTTTCATCAACCGACTCTTTCATTTCTCTAAATTCAATTATTTCAAAATATG
>Ga0209123_1000125_pt1 | contig 117849 bp, 119 predicted proteins | sample BarGraIncu00431A_FD_184500 | JGI IMG/M metagenome (GOLD analysis project Ga0209123, IMG submission 184500) | Arctic peat soil microbial communities from Barrow, Alaska, USA - Barrow Graham LP Incubations 004-31A (SPAdes) (version 2) | ecosystem: Environmental > Terrestrial > Soil > Wetlands >... | reverse complement strand
CGATGCTGTGTGCTGATTTGAGGCTGGCGCGTTCGCTGCTGGTAAGAAATTCTGACATCACCAGATTTTCACCCAGGGTGGGCAGAAACCAGTCTCGTGGCTGCATTTTGATTCGCGATTGCTATATCGGTGGCGATTTGTTCTTGTTTGTAAGACTGCTATCTGGAAATCTGGATGTCGGCTGCCAGTCGAACCCCGTTCCCTGAATCAACCCTCGCCCATAAAAAAACGCGCCCGAAGGCGCGTTTTTTTACATAAGCAGAAAACCGCTTACTTGGACACTACTCGCACCATTTCCAGGCACTTGCTCGAATAACCCCATTCGTTGTCGTACCAGCTCACGACCTTGATAAACGTGCTGTCCAGCGCCATACCGGCGTCGGCGTCGAACACCGAGGTGCAGCTTTCGCCACGGAAGTCGGTGGAGACAACCTTCTCTTCGGTGTAGCCCAGCACGCCCTTCATGGCGCCGGTGGAGGCGGCCTTCATGGCAGCACAGATTTCTGCATAGGTGGCTGGTTTGTCCAGTTCCACCGTCAAGTCCACCACCGACACGTCGGAAGTGGGCACGCGGAAGGACATGCCTGTGAGCTTTTTGTTCAGCTCAGGAATGACCACGCCCACAGCCTTGGCAGCGCCCGTGCTGGAAGGAATGATGTTTTCCAGAATGCCGCGGCCGCCGCGCCAGTCTTTGTTGGACGGGCTGTCCACAGTCTTTTGCGTTGCGGTTGCAGCATGCACGGTAGTCATCAGGCCGCGCTTGATGCCCCAGTTGTCGTTCAACACCTTGGCCACAGGGGCCAGGCAGTTGGTGGTGCAGGAGGCATTGGAGATGATGGCTTCGCCAGCGTATTTGCTGTCGTTCACGCCATAGACGAACATGGGGGTGTCGTCTTTGGAAGGCGCGGACATGATGACCTTCTTTGCCCCCGCAGTGATGTGCTTTTGCGCGGTTTCCTTGGTCAGGAACAGGCCGGTGGATTCGATCACGATGTCGGCGCCGACTTCCGACCATTTCAGTTCGGCTGGGTCTTTGACGGCGGTCAGGCGGATTTTCTTGCCGTTGACGATCAGGTTGCTGCCTTCGACCGAAATATCGCCCTTGAAGCGGCCATGCACCGAGTCAAATTGGAGCATGTACGCCAGGTACTCGGGCTCCAGCAAGTCGTTGATGCCCACGACTTCGATGTCGCTGAAATTTTGAATGGCCGCACGAAATACCATGCGCCCGATGCGGCCGAAGCCGTTGATACCAATCTTGATCGTCATATGCTTTTCTCCACGAGTTAAAAAAACCGAAACCTGACTTGCCCAAAGGTGGGCTGATTACTTCTTGCGCAAAACCTTTTCCACGGTGTCTGCCACATTGGCTGGTGTGAAACCAAAGAGTTCAAACAACACCGGCGCTGGTGCCGACTCGCCGAAGGTGTCGATACCGACCACCGCTGCACAACCGTATTTCCACCAGCCTTCAGACACGCCCATCTCGACCGCAATGCGAGGTACGCCAGCGGGCAGTACGTTGCTCTTGTACTCGACGCTTTGTTTGTCAAAGGTGGTGTTGCTCGGCATGGACACCACGCGCACGGCAATCTTGCGGGTCGCCAGAATCTCTTGCGCCTTCAGGGCCAACTGTACTTCGGAGCCGGTGGCGATGATGACCGCTTGCGCTTTCTTCTTCATGCCGACTTCAGACGGTTCAGCCAGCACGTAAGCACCCTTGCTGATGTCGCCCAGGCTGGACTTGGGTGCGTAGTTGATGTTTTGACGGCTCAGGAGCAGGGCGGTGGGCTTGTTCTTGTTTTGCAGGGCGACGGCCCAGGCCACGGCGGTTTCAGCCGTGTCGCCCGGACGCCACACGTCCAGGTTAGGAATCAGGCGCAAGGACGCGGCGTGTTCAATCGACTGGTGGGTTGGGCCGTCTTCGCCCAGACCGATGGAGTCGTGGGTGAACACATGCACCACGCGCAGCTTCATCAGCGCGGCCATGCGGATGGCGTTGCGGCTGTAGTCGCTGAAGGTCAGGAAAGTGCCGCCAAACGGGATGTAGCCGCCATGCAGCGCCACGCCGTTCATGATGGCGGCCATGCCGAACTCGCGCACGCCGTAGTTGATGTGGCGGCCACCGTTGCTGGCACCGGTCACCGCGTCAAAACGCAGGTTGGGCGTGCACTTGGTGTTGGTCAGGTTCGAGCCGGTCAGGTCGGCCGAGCCGCCCAGCATTTCGGGCAGGGCAGCGGTGAATGATTCGAGGGCCAGTTGCGAAGCTTTGCGCGAGGCAACGGTTTCTGCCTTGGTGTGCGCAGCCACGGCGGTGTCCACGGCGACCTGGTTGAAGTTTTTCGGTAAGTCGCCCTTCATGCGGCGCACCAGTTCTTTGGCCAGGTCTGGGTGCGCTTTTTTGTAGGCGGCGAATTTGTCGTTCCAGGCCTTCTCGGCGGCGGCACCTGCTTTTTTTGCATCCCACGCGGCCAGCACGTCTTTGGGGATGGTGAATGGCTTGTGCGGCCAGCCAATTGCGTCGCGGGTGAGGGCAATTTCGGCATCGCCGAACGGTTCGCCGTGGGCCTTGGCGGTGTTGGCACGATTTGGGCTGCCTTGACCAATGGCTGTTTTGCAAATGATCAGCGTGGGCTTGTCAGCGCACTGTTTGGCGGCGGTGATGGTGTTGGCGACCAGCGCGGCATTGTGGCCGTCGATGGGGCCGAGCACGTTCCAGCCGTAGGCCGCAAAACGCTGGGCGGTGTTGTCGATGAACCAGGGGGCGACCTGGCCGTCAATCGAGATGCCGTTGTCGTCGTACAGGGCGATCAACTTGTTCAGCTTCCAGGCGCCAGCCAGGGCGCAAGCTTCGTGGCTGATGCCTTCCATCAGGCAACCGTCGCCCATGAAGGTGAAGGTGTTGTGGTTGACGACTTCATGGCCGCCGCGGTTGAACTCTTGCGCCAGCAGTTTTTCAGCCAGCGCCATGCCCACTGCGTTGGTGATGCCCTGGCCGAGCGGGCCGGTGGTGGTTTCGACACCGGGGGTGACGTCCACTTCGGGGTGGCCGGGAGTCTTGCTGTGCAATTGGCGGAATTTCTTCAGCTCGGCCATCGGCAGCTTGTAGCCGGTGAGGTGCAGCACCGAGTACAGCAGCATGGAGGCGTGTCCGTTGCTCAGCACGAAGCGGTCGCGGTCGAGCCAGTTGGGGTTGGCGGGGTTGTGTTTGAGGTGCGAGCCCCACAGGGCAACCGCCATGTCGGCCATGCCCAAGGGCGCGCCGGGGTGGCCCGAATTGGCAGCTTGCACGGCATCCATGGCCAGGGCGCGAATCGCGTTGGCCATGTTCGCTTGAATGGTGGTGCTTGTTTGTGCTGCGAGTACTTGATCAGTCATCTGTGCCAACTCCGGAGTAGTTCTGGGTGATAGGGGAACCCGCTATTTTACCGGGGTGAGATAAGCTAAGGTCATGAGCCTACTTTTTACACCCCTTACCTTGCCTTCGCCCCGTGGTGGTTTGACCTTGCCAAACCGCATTGTGATCGCGCCGATGTGCCAATATTCAGCCCGCAACGGAGAGGCCACCGACTGGCACCTGATGCATTGGGGCAACCTGCTCAACGGCGGTGCCGCGATGCTGACGATTGAAGCCACGGCGGTGGTGCCTGAAGGGCGCATCACTCCGGCCTGCCTGGGCTTGTGGGACGAACGGACCGAGCGCGCCCTGGGCGATACCTTGCAGCGCGCCCGCCAGCTGGCACCACACACCGCCGTCTGCATTCAATTGGCACACGCCGGGCGCAAGGCATCCAGTGCGCTGCCGTGGCAGGGCGCCCAGTTGCTCTCCAAGGAGCAGGGGGGCTGGGAAACCTTTGGCCCTTCGGCTGTGTCGCATTTGCCAACCGAGGAGCCGCCCACCGCCATGACGCTGGACGACATGGCCCGGGTGCGCGAGGCCTTTGTGGCGGCGGCGCAGCGGGCTGACCGCATCGGCATTGACGCGATTGAGCTGCATGGTGCTCACGGCTATTTGTTGCATCAATTTTTGTCGCCGATTGCGAATAAGCGCCTAGATGCCTATGGCGGCAGTTTCGAGAACCGCATCCGCTACCCGCTGGAAGTGTTTGCCGCCGTGCGCCAGGCGTTTGACGGTGTGCTGGGACTTCGCATTTCGGCCAGCGATTGGGTCGAAGGCGGCTGGGACGGCGAACAAAGCGCCGAGTTGTCCAGGCGGCTCAAGGCCATGGGGTGTGACTTCATTCATGTGTCGTCCGGTGGTTTGTCGTACCAGCAAAAGATCGCTTTGGGCGCCGGTTACCAGGTGCCGTTTGCGCGCCAGGTGCGCCAGGCCAGCGGCATGGTCACCACTGCGGTGGGTCTGATTACCGAGCCCCAGCAAGCCGAAGCTATTTTGCAAAACGGCGATGCCGACCTGATTGCCATTGCGCGCGCCTTTTTGTACCAGCCGCGCTGGGGATGGCAGGCCGCCGCCGCCTTGGGTGGCGAAGTGCAGGGCAACCCGGTGTATTGGCGCTGTTTGCCGCGTGATGCCCAAGCCGTTTTCGGCAAAGTGTCGGTGGGCATGCGATGACAGGAGCTGCCCGGCAAGACCCGCATGAGGCAACCAACGATGCGCACATGAGGTCTCCGGTCAAGGCTATGCTGCTGGCCGCCGGGCGCGGCGAGCGCATGCGGCCCTTGACCGACAGCACACCCAAACCGCTGCTGCCGGTGCGCGGCAAGCCGCTGATGCAGTGGCCGCTGGAGGCGCTGGCGCGCAGTGGCTTCACCGGCGCAGTGGTCAACACCGCCTGGCTGGGGGATCAGATTGCAGACATGTTCAAGCATGTTTTTGTGCTCCAGCCCCCGCCAGATGTGCGTGAGCAGCTATCAAATACGGAGCGAGTGGAAATCGCCTATTCGCACGAGGGCCACGACTTTGGGGGGGCACTGGAAACCGCCGGTGGCATTGCGCGGGCTTTGCCGCTGCTGTGTCCGCCGGGTGCCAGCGGCGCAGCAGCCGACGTGTTCTGGGTGTTGGCCGGGGACGTGTTCGCGCCCGATTTTGTGTTCAGCCAGACGGCGGTCGAGCGCTTTGTGGCCAGCGGCAAGCTGGCACACCTGTGGCTGGTGCCCAATCCGGCGCACAATTTGAAAGGCGACTTCGGGCTGGCCCCGAACCTGGCGGATGCGCAGGGCGCCGGACTGGCGCTGAATCTGCCCAAAGACGACCCGCAAGCGCGCTACACCTACTCCACCATCGGCCTGTACCACCGCGCCTTGTTTGCGCCGCCCTATTGCGACATTCCCGCAGGCAATCCGCAAGGCATCAAAGCCCCACTGGCCCCGCTGTTACGGGCCGCCATGGACAATCATCAGGTGAGCGCCGAGTTGTACCTCGGTGACTGGACCGATGTCGGCACGCCCGAGCGGCTGCAGGCGCTGAACCAGGCTACATCCCCAGATTAATCAGACCGGCATCCGTGTCGATTGGAGCTACCCGCATGACCCTCTTAGCAACCCCCACTCTCTACGCCCAGCGCCGCGCCCGACTGGCCGCGCTGATCGGCCCGCACGGTATGGCCATCATCCCCACCGCGCCCGAGCAGCAGCGCAACCGTGATGCGGATTTTTTGTTTCGGCACGACAGCTATTTTTATTACCTGACCGGCTTCACCGAGCCCAATGCATCGCTGGTGATTGGCGGCGACGGCAGTGCCACGCTGTTTTGCGCCCCCAAGGACCTGGAGCGAGAAATTTGGGATGGTTACAGGCTTGGTCCGGCTGCAGCCCCCGCTGAGCTTGCGCTGGATGCTTCTTATTCGATAGCGGATATGGATGCGAAAATGCCCGCATTGCTCGATGGCCGCGATGCCGTCTGGTACCCGTTTGCCACCCACAAGGGGCTGGAAACACGCGTTGATGGCTGGCTGGGCGGCGTGCGTGGGCGGGTGCGCTTTGGGGCGCAGTGCCCACAGCAGCAACGTGACTTGTGCGGCCCGCTGGACGAGATGCGCCTGGTCAAAGACGCGATTGAACAAGCCACCATGCGCCGCGCCGCGCAGATCAGTGCGGGTGGCCACATCCGAGCCATGCAGCTGTGCGCGCAGCGCCTGCGCGACGGCCAGGCCGTGCGCGAGTACCACCTGGACGCCGAATTGCTGCACGAGTTTCGCCGCCATGGTTCTCAGTACCCGGCCTACGGCTCCATCGTGGCGGCGGGCGCCAACGCCTGCGTGCTGCACTACCGCGCCGATGCGGGCGAGATCCGGGACGGCGAGTTGGTACTGATCGACGCCGGTTGCGAGCTGGACGGCTATGCCAGCGACATTACCCGCACCTTCCCGGCCAACGGCAAATTCAGCGGACCGCAGCGCGCACTGTATGAACTGGTGCTGGCCTCGCAGGAAGCGGCCATCGCCGTGACAAAGGCGGGCGCCCGCTTTAACGATCCGCACGAAGCCACCGTCAAGGTGCTGGCGCAAGGTCTGCTGGACCTGGGCCTGCTCGATGCCAACCAGGTCGGCACCCTGGAGGATGTGATCGAAAAACGTGCCTACTTCCAGTTCTACATGCACCGCACCGGCCACTGGCTGGGCATGGATGTGCACGACTGCGGCAGTTACATTGAGCCGTCCGAGGTCGATCAGGTGAGTGAGCGCAAAGACCCGTTGAGCGGAGAAACCATCCGAAACCGCCCCAGCCGCATCTTGCAGCCCGGCATGGTGCTGACCATCGAGCCCGGCCTGTATGTGCGCCCCGCTGAAGGGGTGCCCGAGCAGTTTCACAATATTGGCATTCGCATTGAAGACGACGCCATCGTTACGCCGACCGGTTGTGAGCTGATCAGCCGCGGCGTGCCGGTGACGGTGAGCGAGATTGAGGCCTTGATGAATACGAAGGGACTAGGTCTTACCCCCCGGGTGGATCACGCCCCACGGGTTTGAGGCGTGTCCTTCAGCTGGAACATTCAATGCAGTTCCTGCAGCGGTGCAGGGCGCCATTTTGCCAACCGGTTCTCGACCAGGGTCATGGCGTATTCCGCTGCCAGCGCCACCACCATGATGATCACGATCGCGGCATACATGCCGGCGGCATCAAACGAGCCTTTGGCCACATTGATGAGCAGGCCGATGCCATAGCGGGCGCCGACAAATTCGCCCACGATGGCGCCCACGATGGCGAAGCCAAAGCTCACATGCAGGGACGCAAAAATCCAGCTCATGGCCGATGGAATCACGACAGAACGGGTCAGTTGCCACCCCTTGGCGCCCAGAATCTGGGCGTTGGCCAGCAGGTTGCGGTCCGCTTCCACCACGCCTTGGAAGGCGTTGGAAAACACCACAAAAAACACCATGACAAAAGACAAGGCCACTTTGGAAGTCAGACCCAGGCCAAAAATCATGATGAAAATCGGTGCCAGCACCACCCGGGGCACGGAGTTGATGACCTTGATGTAAATCGAGAAGACGTCGGCCAGCATCCGGTTGCGCCCCAGCGCTATGCCCGCCACGATGCCCGCAATGGAGCCCGAGAAGAAGCCCAGCAAAGACTCTTCCATCGTGACCCAGAGGTGAAACCACAACGGACCCTCCGAGGTGCCGTCCACCACCCATTCCACCAGTCGCATCACGATGGCCGAGGGGCTGGAGAAAAAGAAAACATCCAGGAGTTTGAACGTGGTGGCCAATTCCCAGCCGCCGAGAAAGAAGATGAGGATGAAGTAGCGCCAGAAATAAACCGTCAGTTTGCGTGTGTGTGCTTTTTTGGCCGCCTTGGCTTCGATTTCGGCATCCGAGGTGCCGGGCTGAAAGACGGTGCCGGTGGCAATCGTTAAATGGGTCATGTCAGTTCCTCAGGCCGCCAGGGCCTCTTCACGGGCCGCGCCACGCTGAACTTCGTCGCGCAGGTCGTTCCAGATGGTGTGGGAGATATCGATAAATTTTTTGTCGTAGCGGATCTCGCTGACGATGCGGGGCCGGGGCAGATCAATGGGGTAGACCGATTTGACAGTAGCCGGGCCGGAGGTCAGTACATAGACCTTGTCCGCCAGGGCAATGGCCTCTTCGAGGTCGTGGGTGACAAAAATCACCGAGGCCTTGGCTTGCGACCACAAGCTGAGCAGTTCTTCATGCATCAGGACGCGGGTCTGCACATCCAGCGCCGAGAACGGTTCGTCCATCAATAGGATTTGCGGCTCGTTGATGAAGGTCTGGGCCAGCGAGACGCGCTTGCGCATGCCGCCAGAGAGTTGATGGGGGTATTTAGATTCGTGCGCGGACAGGTGTACCCGTGCCAGCCACTCGCGCGCTTTGGCGTAAGCTTGCTCTTTGGGAACGCCCCGAAACAGCGGCCCCGCCACCACGTTGTCGATGACGCTGCGCCAGGGGAACAGGGCATCGGTTTGAAATGCAAAGCCGATGCGCGGATGGATGCCAGAGACCGGCTCCCCCATGACCCGAACTTCGCCCGCCGAGGGCTTGGCCAGGCCGGTCACTAGGTTCAGGGTGGTTGACTTTCCGCAGCCAGTGGGGCCGACCACGGCGACAAACTCACCCCGCTGCACGGTCATGTTGAAATCCCGCAAGGCCGTCATGGATTTGCCGTCAGGGGTCAGAAAGCGGCGACTGACGTTAATCAGTTCAATCGCCGGGCTGTTGTTGTTTTGTGTCATGAGCGGGGTCCAACTTACTTGACGTTCTTCACGAACTCGGTGGTGTAGGTTTTCGACAGATCAACTGTTTTGCCCTTCACATTTTTGGAGAAGGCGGACAACACGGAAAGGACTGTTTCGGGGCCGCCCGTGGGCATCACGCCATCGGCGGTAAACATGCTTTTGCCGTCGGCCAAGGCCTTGATATAGCCTTCTTTGTCGCCGGCATAGAAATCTTTAGGCATCTTGTCAGCGATCTCGGCGGCGCTATGCGTGTTGATGAATTTGAGTGTTTTGACGAATGCGTTGGCCAACTTTTGCACCGTTGGCTTGTTCTTCTGAACCCAATCGGTGGACATGTACAGAGAAGCGGCAGGATAGGCACCGCCCAGGGCCTGTTTGGTTTTTTCAGGCGAGCGCATATCCACCAGGACACGCGCCTCTCCAGTTTTGAGCAAGCGGGAAATGGTGGGCTCGGTGGTCATACCGGCCTGAATCTTGTCCTGGGTCATGGCTGCGATGAAGGTGGTGCCTGCGCCGACCGGAATGGTCGAGAATTCGCCCAGTGGAACGCCCGACTTGACCATCAGGTATTGCGAGAGAAAGTTGGTGGAGGAACCCAAACCGGTCACGCCCAGGCTCTTGGAACGCAGGTCTGCCATGGATTTGACATCCGGGTGCTTGCTGGACACCAGTTCTACCTCGCCGGGCGCCTGGCTGAACTGCACCACGGATTCAACATATTTGCCTTTGGTTTGCAAATCGACGCAGTGGTCGTAAAACCCCACGACGCCGTGCACGGCACCGGCCAGCATTTCATTTTCAGCATCCACGCCAGAGGCTTCGTTCAGCAACTCGACTTCCAGACCTTCGGCTTTGAAATAGCCCAGGCCTTCGGCCAATTTGGCAGGCAGGTAAATCTGTTTTTCGTAGCCGGCCACGATGATGGTAATTTTGTCTGCGGCCATGACCGAGGATGACGCGAGAACGACCGCTGCAAGACCCATGGCCTGAAGTAGTCGGGTGAGATTGAATGTATTTTTCATGAGAATTCCTAAATTTGGCAGATGGGTAACGATAGACGAATTGAGCTTCTAAAGCGCTTTGTGTTTCCGTGGACTGGGGAAAACACCTAGTCAAAACGCAGTGTTCCGCCGCAGAAAAAAGCGTGCCATGTCAGGCACGCTTTTGAACCCTGCTTAGAACTTGTAGCGCATGCCCAAAGCAAATTCGTTTTGTGACGTGGCGCCATTGGCCTGTGCCGCCAGGTAAGCGTCCGTGGTGTTCAAACGGTCGAAGGCCAGATAAAACTCGGTGACCTTGTCCAGGTGATAGAAGATGGAACCATAGAGCGTGTTGCGGTTGCCCGATGCTGTTGCCGTGAGCGCGCTGGTGTCGCTAAAGGCGTTCTGCACATACCCAGAGCCGTTGACGCCGGCGTTGCTGGCGTTCATGACCTGGTAGCCCAGTTCATAGTCGAAAGGCCCGCTGGGCGTCAGCTTGGTAGAAATGGTCCAGGCTTTGTCCTTGCGGTCGCCCAGGCCACCGGCTTGCTGTGCCGTGTAGTCGTAGTAACCGGCATTCAACCGGACCAAGGGGCCTATCTGCACATTGCCACCGACCGAGAAGGTTTGGTGGATCAGATTGCTGATATTGGCATTCGTTGCAAAGCCCGCAATAGTGAATCCATTGCCGTTGTAGGCAAGCGAGCCGGTCTTGCTGGCACCGGTTCCGAAGCTGCCCGCCACGGTACCAAATGAATAGGCTGCGCCAGCTACGAGTCCATTGTCAAAAGCCTTCTTCCAGACGACGCCATTGTTGAGGCGGGTGCCCGTGGCGCTGCCTGCGTAGAAAATCAGCTGTTTGAAGTTGTTGTTGTTGGAGTAGCCACCTTCTTCGACCGAGGCTTTGGCGCTGCCATAGGGGTCGCCGTAAACCGCTGAAGCCGCCGGGTCACGCGCCAGCGCGTTTTGTCGGCCAAAGGTCAGTTTGCCCAGTGACTTGCTTTCAAGGCCCAGCCAGGCGTCGCGGTTAAAGAGGGTACCGGGGGTGTCCATATTGCCGGTTTCGGATTCAAATTCACTTTCCAACCTGAAAATGGTCTTGAGGTCGTCGTCTCCTGGGCCGGTTGCGTGTGTGCCGGTGATGCCCCAGCGGTTGCCGCTGAACCAGGCTACTGGGGGTGCAGTGATCGACTGTCCCGTCGTGGTGGCATTGTCTTTGTTGACCAGACTCACGTCGATCAGGCCATAGAGGGTGACGCTGTTGCCGCCGCTAGACAGACTCAAGCCGCTGGTGCTGGTTGACTTGCTTGCGGGCGCGGCTGCTGCACTGCTTTGTTTGGCCTGTTCGGCAGCGGCAAGTGCTTGTTCAAGCGCCGCTTGCGCTTGTCTGGCCGCTGCCTGGGCTTGGGCTGCAGCAGCTTGGGCCTGGGCCAACGCTTGCTGCAATTGATCCGTGTTTTGCGCCTGCGCCGTCATGGATGCCAGCCCCAAGGCTGCGCTCATGAGCATGACTTTTTTTGCTTTCATTGATGTTGTCTCCGGTAAAGAATAATGGAACGCCTGCGCGTTGGGTAAGACGTCTTTGGGTGACGGTTTTTCCGGACAAAATACCGGGGTAGCCGCCAAACCAAGGTCAATGTAGTGGGGGGCTGCTTTCAGTCCGCTTTCAGTTTCAGGGACCTAGGGAAAGTACTGAGAGAGGCTTGTATGGCTATGATCAAGCATGATTTTTGAGCCACATTCCTACCTCTTTTGCCATGAGAATTCTTGTAGTTGAAGACAACTCCGAACTGGCGCAGTGGCTGGCGCGCACCTTGCGAAAAGAGCAGTACACGGTGGACTGCATCGACAATGGCGCAGATGCGGATTTCGCGCTCAGGTCAGAAAAATACGACCTGGTTGTTCTCGATCTCGCTTTGCCCAAGCTGGACGGGAAGGAGGTGTTGCGACGTCTGCGCGCGCGCCAGGATCAGACGCCGGTGCTGGTGCTCACTGCCAACAGCACGATCCAGAGTCGGGTGAGTGAACTCGATGAAGGCGCCGATGACTACATGGCCAAACCTTTTGAAATAGAGGAGCTGGAGGCGCGCATCCGCGTTCTTTTGCGGCGGTCCTCCGGGCAGAGCAACCCGGTTATTGCATGCGGCGATCTGAGCTACAACACGAACACGCGAGAGTTCAAGGTGTTGCAGCAGTCGCTGGCGCTAACGCCCCGGGAGCGTGCTGTGCTGGAGGTTCTGGTACGCAGCGCGGGCATGACGGTGACCAAGCAGTCGCTGGCGCAAAGTCTTTTTTCGCTGGATGAAGATGTATCTCTCGATGCCATTGAAATCTACGTTTACCGACTGCGCAAGAAACTCGAACACAGCTCCGCGAAGATCATGACTTTGCGGGGGTTGGGCTACTTGTTGCGCCAGGCCGGTGATGAATAGCAGCCTGCGACGGCAATTGTTGGCCTGGGTTTTACTCCCCCTGGCTGGCGCTGTGGCGGTGGATGCGTGGCTGACCTATAAAAGTTCTTTGGATACGGCCATGGTCGTGCAGGACCGGCTGCTGCTTGGGTCGGCGCGCATCATTGCGGAGCAGATCAGTTTTGAAGAGGGGGTGTTTCAGTACCAGATACCGCCCGCTGCGCTGGAGCTTTTCCAGTCCCGGGAATCAGATCGGGTTTTCTATCGCGTCACCACCGGAGGGGGGCAGTTGCTTTCCGGTTACTCGGATCTGCCGGTCCTCGCGCCCAATTTTCCAGCCGATTCCCCTTCCTTTTTTGGCGCCAGCATGCGGGGGGAAACGGTGCGGGTGGTCGCTTTTTTTCAACCCGTGATTGGCAACCCTTCGGCGCTGCCTGTGGTGGTTGAAGTGGCGCAAACCACGCATGCCCGTGAGCGCCTCGCCTCCGAACTCTGGTTGCATGCGGTGGGGCAGCAGTTGCTGATTTTGGTTCTGGCCACTGTCTTCATCCTGTTTGGATTGCACCGTGGGCTGCGTCCCTTGATTCGTCTGCGAAACGATGTCCTCGTGCGTCAGGAGGGGTCGCTGCAAAAGCTGCAAACCCACCAGATTCCGACCGAGCTGACACCCTTGGTGGACTCGTTCAATGATTACATTGCTCGGCTGGAAAACTATACCCATCAACGCAGCACGTTCATCCAGAATGCAGCGCACCAGTTGCGCACGCCGCTGGCGGTGTTGAACGTCCAAATCAGCGATGCGCTTCGAGCGCAAGACAAGCAGATCGGTGATCTGTCGCTGATCGCCGCGCGCAAGACCTTGCAGCAAACGACCCGGCTGGTGAATCAGTTTCTAACGCTTTCGGCGGCCGAGGCTTGCCTGATCACGCGTGTCCCGGTGTCAACGCAAGAGTGCTGCGACATTGTTCAAAAGGCGCTGGAGGATTTGGCCGCCCAGGCGCACAGGAAAAATATCGATTTGGGTTTTGAACGCAGTGGGCCTGATGCGATGGTTTCAACCAATGCTTTTGCCTTGCGTGAGATCGTGATCAACCTGATTGATAACGCCATTCGCTATACGCCCGAGCGGGGCGTTGTGACCGTGCGGATTGAATCGGCCAAAGAGAAAGTCTCATTGACGGTGGTGGACAATGGTCCAGGCGTCGCGCCGGAAAATAGGGACAAAATATTTCAGCGTTTTTATCGTGTGAGTGAAGCGAATACGGCTGGCAGCGGCCTCGGCCTGGCCATCGTCAAAGAACTGGTGTCGCAGTGTGGCGGAACGCTCTTCATGACTGCGCCGTCCCATGGTGGCCATGGATTTGCGATTGGGGTTAATTTTTTTCCAGAGTGTTTCTGATGATGCGCTGGCGTCTTTTAGTAGCGCATCGAGTTTGAAAAAGAGTTGTACCAGGCTGATTTGATGCACCCTTTTTTCTTCTGCACGCTTTCAATGGCCTGGACTTCGCCTTTGTATTTGGCCACGTCGGCGGCATAGTCGCCAGAGAGTTTGGTGGGTGGAATCGGGACAAAAATCACGGTCAATGCGTCCGAGTTGGCCTTGCCGGTCTGGATGGCCGAGAACTTGTCCATCAGCGCTTTGGCTTCGGTCATGACGGTTTTTAATTGGGCGCAGCTGTACTGTGCGTACTGTTCTGGAGAAACATACGCCGCTGGAATGTTCTCAGGCCTGGTCGCGCACCCACCCAAGGTGAGCGCGATACCAAATGCCATGAGTTTTAAACTTGAAGCAGCCAAAAAAAGTCCTGCCGAATTAAGTCAATGCAACTACAAAACGATTACTGCCGCCATACTGGGCGAGCAAACTTGGAATTTATCAGCTGATTCTTCCACAGGCTGAACGTGGCTAAGCGTTGAAGTAGGATGGTTCTGCTCTTTTGATGTGGCGCTATGGCGGTGTCCCATTTCGTGAGAAACCATTGCTCGCTACTTATTTGATAGCTGCCTACGCACGTAGTACGGGGGCTGGAGTCACTTTTTGTCTACAATGTCTGATGACCTTGACTCCTTCGTGCAACCCGTGGCACCTCGTGGCCAACCCGCGCTTATGAAACACTTTAACGCCGTCAAACTTCAAGCCTTTTTTGCCCAGCACGGCATCCGTGATGTGGAATGCCTCTTTGCCGATATTTCGGGCTACCCGCGCGGCAAGCTGATGCCCGCGCACCAGTTTGCCAGTGGTGGCGAGTTGCGCATCGCACAGGCCATTCCGATGCAGGCGGTGACGGGGGATTATTCCTATGATCCGATCTTTCCAGACTCGGATCCTGATGTGCGGCTGGTGCCGGACTACGCCACGCTCAAAGTATCACCCTGGTCGAGCGCTCCAAGGGCGGTGGCGATTCATGATTGCGTCGAGCTGACCGGCGAGCCGTGTGCCTTTGCTGCCCGTTCTCTGCTGAAAACCGTGGTGGCTCGCTACGCCGAGCAGGGCTTGGCGCCGGTGGTGGCGCCGGAGATCGAGTTTTACCTGACGGCGCCTAATACCGACCCCAACCAGCCCCTGAGCGCGCCGTCGGGTCGTCATGGCCGTGCTGAGGTCGGTCAATCAGCGTTCAGCCTGAATATGCTCAATGAGTTGGCCCCGTTTTGGGACGAGTTCCGCCAGGCGCTCGAGACCTTGGGCGTGCAGGCCGATACCTGGATTCACGAGGTTGGAGCCACCCAGTACGAGATCAACCTGATGCATGGCGACGCCGTGGCGGTGGCGGATCAGGCCTTTTTGTTCAAGTACGCGGCCAAGGAGATCGCCATCAAGCACGGGCTCAATGCCGTTTTCATGGCCAAACCGATCAGCGGTGCGCAGGGCAGCTCCATGCACCTGCACCAAAGCGTGGTGGACACGGTTGGGCGCAACATCTTCAGCACCGACGAAGGTGATGAGAGCGCCAGTTTCCGGCATTTCATTGCTGGTCTGCAAGCCTATGTGCCGGACCTGATGCTGATGTTTGCGCCGCACGTCAACTCGTATCGCCGCTTTATCAAGGGTAGTCAGGCGCCGGTGAATCTGCACTGGGGCTACGACAACCGCACCACCGGCTTGCGTATTCCGGTCAGTAGCCCCGCCGCGCGCCGGGTGGAAAACCGCATTGCCGGGGCTGACGCCAATCCGTATCTGGCCATCGCCGCCTCGCTGGCCGCCGGACTGGCGGGCATGGACGAGGCCTTGAGCCCGACCGAGCCGCTGTTGGTGAGTGACAGCGCTTATGACCAGGGGCATGGTCTGCCGCGCAGTTTTTTGCCATCGCACGAGCAAATGGTGGGCAGCAAGTCCAGTAGGCGACTATTGGGCGAGGCCTTTGTCACTGGCTACTGCGCGGTCAAGGCGCTGGAATATGACAGCTATCTGCGCGAGATCAGCGCCTGGGAGCGCCGGTTTTTGTTGCCGCAGGTTTGATGAATTGGAGGGCCGGCTGGCACATATTGGGCGCTGGTAGGACAATAGCGTCATGACACTCACCGAACTCAAATACATCGTGGCCGTGGCGCGTGAGCGGCACTTTGGCAAGGCGGCTGAGGCGTGCTATGTGTCCCAGCCGACGCTGTCGGTGGCCGTCAAGAAGCTCGAAGAAGAGCTGGACGTCAAGCTCTTCGAGCGTAGCGCCAATGAGGTGACGGTCACGCCGCTGGGCGAAGAAATCGTGCGCCAGGCCCAGTCGGTGCTGGAGCAGGCGGCCAATATTAAGGACATTGCCAAACGCGGCAAAGACCCCTTGAACGGGGCGCTGACGCTGGGCGTGATCTACACCATTGGCCCGTATCTGCTGCCCGATCTGGTGCGTCAGATGATTACGCACAACCCGCAAATGCCCTTGATGCTGCAGGAGAATTTCACCGTCAAACTGCTGGAGATGCTGCGCACCGGGGAGATTGACTGCGCCATTTTGGCTGAGCCGTTTCCGGATGCCGGGCTGGCGATTGCGCAGCTGTATGACGAGCCTTTCATGGCGGCGGTGCCGACCAACCATCCGCTGGCGACCAATAGTTATGTGACGACCGAAGAACTCAAGCGCGAGACCATGCTGTTGCTGGGCAGCGGCCACTGTTTTCGGGATCATGTGTTGGAGGTGTGCCCGGAGTTCGCCCGCTTTTCCAGCAATGCCGAGGGCATTCGCAAGAGTTTTGAAGGCTCGTCACTGGAAACCATCAAGCACATGGTAGCGGCAGGCATGGGCGTGACCCTGGTTCCGCGCCTGAGTGTGCCCAAGGAGGCCATGGCGGACAAGCCCAAGCGCAAACGGGATGAAGACCCGTATATCAAATACCTGCCGTTTGAGGGTGACCCACCCAAGCGCCGTGTCGTGCTGGCCTGGCGGCGCAGTTTCACCCGTTACGAGGCGATTGCCGCATTGCGCAACGCCATCTACGCCTGCGAGTTGCCGGGCGTTCATCGATTGTCCTGAACCTTAGTGAGTTGTTGCATGCAAGTGTCCCAAGCCGCCATCCTGGCGCCGGTCCCACAGGTGGGGCGTTATCTGTTTTTTTTGGTGTCGCAGCCGCAAGCCTTGCGGGACAGCTTGTCGCGTTTGCTGGCGCTGGTCGATGGCACGCAGGTGCTGGTCGGTTTTGGGCCTGAGTTGATTCAGGCGCTCGATGCGCAAGTGCCAGGCCTGCATCCGTTGGCGGCGTTCTCGGGGCACGGCGTGCAGGTGCCCAGTACGCCGACGGCGCTGTGTTGCTGGTTGCGTGGCACGGATCAGGGCGACCTGCTGCACCTGACGCGCCAGCTTGAAAAAGCGCTGGCACCTGGCTTGCAGCTCGATCAGGTCATTGACGCGTTTCGTCATGGCTCGGGTCGTGATTTGACCGGGTATGAAGACGGCACCGAGAACCCGGTGGACGAAGCGGCGCAAGAAGCAGCCTTGGTGCAGGACGCCGGGCCGGGACTGGATGGTTCCAGCTTCATGGCGGTGCAGCAGTGGCGGCATGACTTTGACGCGTTCGTGGCCATGACGAGCAGCGAGCAGGACAATATGGTTGGGCGCCGGCGCAGTGACAACCAAGAGCTCGATGAGGCGCCGCCGTCCGCGCACGTCAAGCGCACAGCGCAAGAGAGTTTTGAGCCGACCGCGTTTGTGGTGCGTCGCTCGATGCCGTGGGCGCAGGGGAAGGAGGCCGGTTTGGTGTTTGTGGCGTTTGGCAAGTCGTTGGATGCGTTTGAAGCTCAAATGCGCCGCATGGCGGGGCAGGATGATGGGGTGACGGATGCCTGTTCCGCATTTCAAAACCCGTCACCGGGGCCTTTTTCTGGTGTCCGCCCTTGCGGGACGGACGTCTTGACCTGCGAATGGTGGGTTTATGAGTGCTGAGTTGAAGATGGGCGTGGAGGCGGGCATGCTACGCAGAAAGATGGTTTTGTATTTGAGCCTGATTCGCTGGGATCGTCCGGCGGGCTGGCTGTTGCTGTTGTGGCCGACCTTGAGTGCGCTGTGGGTTGCGGCCAACGGCTTTCCCGGCTGGCATTTTCTGCTGGTGTTCACGGGTGGCACGTTTCTGATGCGCAGTGCGGGTTGTTGCATCAATGACGTGGCTGACCGCGAGTTTGACCGCCACGTCAAACGCACCGCCAAGCGCCCGGTGACGATGGGGGCAGTGTCGGTTAAAGAGGCGTTGTTGCTGGGTGCGACGCTGGCGTTGCTGGCGTTTGCGCTGGTGCTCACCACCAATGCCGTCACTATCGGCTGGTCGTTTGGGGCGCTCGCCGTCACGTTGATCTACCCGTATGCCAAGCGGTTTTTTGCCATGCCGCAAGCCGTGTTGGGCGTGGCATTCAGTTTTGGCATCCCAATGGCTTTTGCGGCGGTGGGTGTCCCTGTTCCTGCGCTGGCCTGGGCTTTGATGCTGGGCAATCTGCTGTGGGTGCTGGCCTATGACACGGAGTACGCCATGGTGGATCGGGACGATGATCTGGTGATTGGAATGAAGACGTCGGCCATCACGCTGGGGCAGCTGGATGTTCCCGTGGTCATGCTTTGTTATCTTTTATTTATAGCAATTTGGGCTGTAGCCCTTTTGGAATATGCGCAAGCAGCTATTTTTTATATAGCGACTGCAGCTGCTTTGGGGCAGGTGGCTTGGCACTTCACGCTGATTCGCCACCGTTCGCGCGAGGGCTGCTTCAAGGCTTTTCGCCTTAATCACTGGCTGGGTCTCACTTTGTTTGCGGGTCTCGCCGCGAGCTACGCCTTGAAATAAAAAAGCCGCTGTTTGACGGCGGCTTTGAAGTGGCGATGCAGCCGGGATGGCTGCAGGCTCAGGGGTTTATTGCATTGGCTGGCTGCTTGATTTAGCGGCTTTTGCTTTGGACTTGGCTTTGGCCTTGTGGGCTTTTTTGGCGTGCTTTGCTTTGGATGCTTTGGATGCTTTGGCATGCGTTGCGGTTTTTGCGGCAACGGGCGTGGAGATCACGGCCAGGGGCAGGGCGATCACGGCGGCGCTGATGAGAGCTGAGAGCAGTTTTTTCATGGAAGTCCTAAGAGATATAAAGGGTGAGTTGTCGTGTACTCACGGCCATTTGACCGAATACGGGACCAACTTTACGCGATTTTGTTGGTGACCTACGGCGCACTGAAAAAAGGCAGGCGTTTCAGGCGCCGCCAAACTCGTCACCTAGTTCTTTTGCACGACGCCGTGCCGCGTGCATGGCCCGTACAAATTGGATTTTGACATTGTCGTCTTCCATGCTTGAAATGGCGGCGTGAGTGGTACCGCCTTTGGATGTCACGCGCTGGCGCAGCACTTCGGGCTGCTCGCCGGAGCTGCGAGCGAGTTCCCCGGCACCAATAAAGGTGGCCACCGCCAATTGGTAAGCCTGTTCGCGCGGCAGGCCCATGTCGGCTCCTGCTTCGGTCATGGCTTCCATGAAATAAAACATATAGGCTGGACCCGAGCCGGACAGCGCGGTGACTGCATCCAATTGTTCTTCCGTATTTAGCCAAAATAGCTCGCCTGTGGTGGCGATTACCCTGCTAATCCATTCTTGATCAGCTTCGGTCACCGCTTGTCGTGCAAACAGGGCCGTGATGCCTTTTCCGATCAGGGCTGGTGTGTTGGGCATGGCGCGCACGACCCGCTCAGTTCCTAGCCAGCGGGCGATGCTGTCACTTCGAATGCCGGCAGCCACACTTAAATGCAAGGCTTTTTTGGTGTGGAAACGCACTTGCAGTGCGGCTTCCTTGAACGCCTGTGGTTTGACAGCCCAGATCACCAGGTTGGCCTGGGCTAAAAAAGCACCAGGCTGGGTTTGGGCAACGATGCCAAAACTTTTTTTGAGTTTGTCCTGCGCTTGCGCAAAAGGCTCCAGCACATCAATTTGTTCGGGAGCAAAACCCTGGCCGATCAGGCCGCCAATGATGGCGCTGGCCATGTTGCCGCCACCGATGAATGCAATGCGCTCACTCATGAAGTTCTCCGTACTTGGGTTGCCCCACAGGGTGTGGGAATAAACGTTTGAGTCTAATCAAATACGAGGGGCGACTTCCTGGTTATTGAGCAGGAGATCTGTAGCGCAAAACAAATTCCGGGCATGTACGACGCATATTTAAATGAAGGTGAATAAATATTCTTGCTGATGGTCGAAAATTGATGCATAATCTAGGGCTTCGCTTGAAAAAGTATGAAGTATCTGCCCAAAAGATGCAATGTGAGTGGTTCATGTTGTAGACGACGGGCCCAAGACTGATCAGAAGGTTGTTGACTAAAAGCTGTAAGGCTAAGGTTGATGGTTCTGGTGCAAGTTGGGAATAATTGAAATGATCCAAGCTGAATCTCGATTAGAAGTTGCCGACAATACTGGCGCTAAGTCCGTTCTGTGCATTAAGGTGCTCGGTGGGTCCAAGCGTCGCTATGCAAGCGTTGGCGATGTCATTAAAGTTAGTATTAAAGAAGCTGCTCCACGCGGTCGCGTCAAAAAAGGCGAGGTCTACAGTGCGGTAGTGGTTCGTACGGCCAAAGGTATCCGTCGTAGTGATGGTTCATTGGTTAAATTCGATGGCAATGCGGCAGTGTTGCTGAATGCCAAATTAGAGCCCATCGGCACCCGTATCTTTGGACCAGTGACGCGTGAATTGCGTACTGAAAAGTTCATGAAGATCGTGTCCTTGGCTCCTGAAGTTTTGTAAGGACGCGCCATGAATAAGATTCGCAAAGGCGACGACATCATCGTGCTCACGGGGCGCGACAAGGGTAAGCGCGGCAAAATTGCTTTGCGCAAAGATGATTCGTACGTGCTCGTTGAAGGCATCAACGTAGTCAAGAAGCACACCAAGCCAAATCCTCTCAAGGGTGCGGTTGGTGGCATCGTCGAAAAATCCATGCCAATTCATCAGTCCAACGTAGCAATTTTCAATGCTGCTACGGGTAAGGCTGATCGTGTTGGTATCAAGCTGGCTGCTGACGGTAAGCGTGTTCGCGTTTACAAGTCCAGTGGTGAAGAAATCAAGGTGGCATAAGCATGGCTCGTTTGCAACAACACTATCGCGAAAAAGTAGCGCCGGAGCTGATAGCCAAGTTTGGCTACACATCGCCGATGCAAGTTCCTCGCATCATAAAAATCACCCTTAATATGGGTGTGAGTGAAGCGGTCGCTGACAAGAAGGTTATGGATCACGCTGTAAGCGACCTGACCAAGATTGCTGGTCAAAAGCCGGTGGTTACGATGTCGAAGAAAGCTATTGCTGGCTTCAAGATCCGTGAAAATCAAGCGATTGGTTGCATGGTCACGCTGCGCGGCGTGCAGATGTTTGAATTTCTTGATCGCTTTGTAACTGTGGCTTTGCCTCGTGTCCGTGACTTCCGGGGTATCTCTGGTCGTGCATTTGATGGTCGTGGTAATTACAACATCGGCGTCAAAGAGCAAATCATTTTTCCTGAAATTGAATATGACAAGGTTGACGCCTTGCGTGGTCTCAATATCAGTATCACCACAACGGCCAAGACTGATGATGAGTGCAAAGCGCTGCTCACAGGTTTCCGTTTTCCGTTCAAGAACTGAGGTGACCTGTGGCTAAGATGGCTTTAATCCAGCGCGAAATCAAGCGCGACAACTTGGTTGCCAAATACGCGAAAAAACACGCGGAATTCAAGGCGATTGCAAGCGATGTAAAACGCACTGAAGAAGAGCGTGCTGCGGCTCGCTTGGGCTTGCAAAAGCTCCCGCGTAATGCAAATCCGACACGTCAGCGCAACCGTTGCGCTATCACTGGTCGCCCTCGTGGCACCTTCCAGCACTTCGGTCTGGCTCGTGCAAAGATTCGTGAAATGGCTTTTGCAGGGGAAATCCCAGGCATGGTCAAGGCCAGCTGGTAAGCGGTAGGAGACATAGATATGAGTATGAGTGATCCCATCGCCGACCTGTTGACACGTATTCGCAATGCGCAAATGGTGGCAAAAGCTACTGTTAGCGTGCCTTCTTCCAAAGTGAAGGCTGCGATTGCACAAGTGTTGAAAGACGAAGGCTACATTGACAGTTTCAAGGTGAAGACCGCTGACGGCAAGCCTGAGTTGGAAATTGTCCTGAAATACTACGCTGGCCGTCCAGTGATTGAGCGCATTGAGCGCGTCAGTCGTCCTGGTCTGCGTGTTTACCGTGGCAGTGATGCCATTCCACAAGTTCAAAACGGCCTGGGTGTGGCAATTGTCACAACACCAAAGGGCGTCATGACTGATCGCAAAGCGCGCGCTACCGGTGTCGGTGGTGAAGTGCTCTGCTACGTCGCCTAAAGCGTGACATTGAGGAGAAACTGAAAATGTCCCGTATAGGAAAAATGCCCGTCGCCATCCCCGCAGGTGTGGATGTGTCGATCAAAGATGACCAGATCAGTGTTAAAAGCACTGGTGGTGCTTTGGTTCTGACTCAGAACGACTTGGTTAAAGTGACGAACGTTGCTGGTGTGCTGAGTTTTCAGCCTGCCAATGACTCTCGCGAAGCAAACGCCATGAGTGGCACCATGCGTCAGCTGGTGAATAACATGGTTGTTGGCGTGACCAAGGGTTTTGAAAAGAAGCTAAGTCTCATTGGTGTGGGTTACAAGGCCCAGGCTCAAGGTGCCAAGCTGAATCTCACGGTGGGATATTCCCATCCTGTGAACAAAGACATGCCTGCTGGCATCACTGTTGCGACGCCTACGCCCACGGAAATCGTGATCAAAGGTGCTGATCGTCAACGTGTCGGCCAAGTGGCTGCTGAGATCCGTGCAATTCGTCCACCAGAGCCCTACAAGGGTAAAGGCATCCGTTATTCGGACGAAAAGATCACGATCAAAGAAACCAAGAAGAAATAAGGAGCTGCAACATGTTGACCAAAAAAGAACAGCGTCTTCGCAGAGCCCGTCAGACTCGCATCCGTATCGCCAATCAAGGTGTTGCGCGGCTGACAGTCAATCGCACAAACTTGCATATCTACGCCAGCGTTATCTCTGGCGATGGTGGCAAAGTGCTGGCAACGGCCTCTACTGCAGAAGTAGAAGTGCGTACCGCATTGGGTGGTTCGGGTAAAGGTGGCAATGTTGCTGCTGCCCAATTAATTGGCAAGCGTCTGGCCGAAAAAGCTAAGGCGGTTGGTGTTGAGAAAGTTGCGTTTGATCGTGCAGGTTTTGCGTACCATGGCCGCGTTAAAGCGCTGGCTGATGCGGCACGCGAAGCTGGCTTGCAGTTCTAAGCAGATCGGAAATAAAGATGGCTAAATTTCAAGCAAAAATGCAGGGTAAGGCTGAAGGGCCTGAAGACGGACTGCGTGAAAAGATGATCGCGATCAATCGCGTAACCAAAGTGGTCAAGGGTGGCCGTATTCTTGGTTTCGCGGCTCTGACCGTGGTTGGTGATGGCGAAGGCCGTGTTGGTATGGGTAAAGGCAAATCGAAAGAAGTGCCCGCAGCTGTGCAAAAAGCGATGGAAGAATCGCGCCGCAATTTGGCAAAGATGTCTCTCAAAAACGGTAGCATTCATCACCGGGTGATGGGGCAGCACGGTGCAGCGTCTGTGATGATTGCACCTGCACCCAAGGGTACCGGCATTATTGCTGGTGGTCCAATGCGCGCCGTGTTTGAAGTCGTCGGTATCACCGATATCGTGGCGAAGAGCCATGGATCATCCAATCCCTACAACATGGTTCGTGCAACGCTCGATGCATTGTCAAAGGCGACGACTCCGTCGCAAGTGGCAGCCAAGCGTGGTTTGACCATTGAAGAACTCTTCGTTTAATCGGGAGTCTCAGAAATGACAACACAACAAACTATTACAGTGCAATTGATTCGCAGCCCTATCGGTTGCCAAGAATCGCACCGTGCCACCGTTCGTGGTCTTGGTCTCCGTAAAATTCGCAGCACTCGCGAGTTGGTGGATACGCCTGAGGTCCGCGGCATGATTAACAAGATCAGTTACCTGGTCAAAGTGCTCTAAGAGGTTGATGATGGAACTCAATGGCATTAAACCCGCTGATGGTGCAAAGCACTACAAGCGTCGTGTCGGTCGCGGTATCGGCTCAGGTATCGGTAAGACAGCAGGTCGTGGTCACAAAGGCCAGAAGTCACGTGCTGGTGGCTACCACAAAGTCGGTTTTGAAGGCGGTCAAATGCCTATGCAACGCCGTCTGCCAAAACGTGGTTTTAAATCGCATCTGTTGAAGTTCAATGCTGAAGTTACATTGACTGCTCTTGAGCAGCTCGGTGCAGCTGAGATTGATTTGGTGACGCTGAAACAAGCAGGTTTGGTAGGTGAACTCGCCAAAGTAGTCAAGGTTATTAAAACTGGCGAACTGACTAAAGCGGTGAAATTCACTGGTATTGGCGCAACTGCTGCTGCGAAAGCTGCAGTTGAAGCGGTTGGCGGAAGTTTCGCCTAAGTCGGCATTGAAAGAATTCACAAGTGGCAACTAACGCGTCTCAACTGGCTAAAACTGGCAAATTCGGTGACCTTCGTCGTCGTCTTGTTTTTTTGCTACTCGCGTTGGTTGTTTACCGTGTGGGTGCTCATATTCCGGTTCCCGGGATTGATCCAGCGCAATTAGCGCAATTCTTCAAGGGACAACAAGGTGGCATCTTGGGCATGTTCAACATGTTTTCAGGTGGTGCCTTGTCCAGATTTACAGTTTTTGCATTAGGAATCATGCCGTATATTTCAGCATCGATCATCATGCAATTGTTGACCTATGTTTTACCTGCGTTTGAGCAGTTAAAGAAAGAGGGCGAAGCAGGTCGTCGCAAGATTACGCAGTACACCCGCTACGGAACTCTTGGTCTTGCATTATTTCAGTCAATGGGCATTGCGATTGCGTTGGAAAGCTCTGCTGGATTGGTGATTGCACCTGGATTTGGCTTTCGAATGACCGCTATCGTTACGTTGACTGCAGGAACTCTGTTCTTGATGTGGCTAGGCGAGCAAATTACTGAGCGTGGATTAGGCAACGGCATTTCAATTTTGATTTTCGGCGGTATCGCTGCAGGGCTTCCCAATGCGATTGGTGGTTTGCTAGAGCTAGTTCGTACTGGTGCAATGAGCATCATCGTTGCGCTCTTTATCGTCGTTCTGGTTGCTCTTGTTACGTTTTTTGTTGTGTTTGTGGAACGCGGCCAGCGCAAGATACTGGTCAACTATGCAAGACGTCAGGTCGGGAATAAGGTTTATGGTGGTCAATCATCACATCTCCCTTTGAAGCTAAATATGGCTGGTGTGATCCCTCCAATTTTTGCATCTTCGATAATTTTGTTGCCAGCGACTGTTGTCGGTTGGTTTAGTGCGGGTGATTCGATGCGTTGGTTAAAAGACATTGCTGGTTCACTGACTCCTGGTCAGCCCATCTATGTGATGCTCTACGCTGCTGCAATCATATTCTTCTGTTTTTTCTACACGGCGCTAGTTTTCAATAGTCGTGAGACTGCTGATAATCTTAAAAAGAGTGGTGCATTCATCCCCGGTATACGTCCTGGTGATCAAACTGCAAAATACATTGATAAAATATTGCTCCGCTTGACATTCGCCGGTGCGATTTACATCACTCTAGTGTGTTTGCTTCCGGAATTTCTAATCTTGAAGTACAACGTTCCGTTTTACTTTGGTGGTACTTCTCTTTTGATCATTGTGGTTGTGACGATGGATTTCATGGCCCAGGTTCAAAATTACATGATGTCGCAGCAATATGAATCGCTGTTGAAGAAGGCTAATTTCAAGTCTTCATAAGGCGATTGGTATATATGTCAAAAGACGATGTTATTCAGATGCAAGGCGAAGTGGTCGAAAACCTGCCGAACGCAACTTTTCGCGTGAAGTTGGAAAATGGTCATGTCGTACTTGGGCATATTTCAGGAAAAATGCGCATGCACTACATACGCATTCTTCCTGGAGATAAGGTCACAGTTGAGTTGACCCCGTATGACTTGAGTCGCGCACGCATCGTGTTCAGAGCAAAGTAATAGTAATGGTTGGTGTTCCGAGCTATTTGCAGGAACCAAGAAAACAGTTTTAGGAGAATGATATGAAGGTTTCGGCTTCGGTCAAGAAAATTTGCCGTAACTGCAAGGTAATTCGGCGTAAGGGCGTTGTCCGTGTGATCTGTACAGATCCACGTCACAAGCAGCGCCAGGGTTAATTGCAAGAGTTTTAGAGGACCAAAATGGCACGTATCGCTGGCATCAATATTCCGCCGCAACAGCATTCTGAAATTGGCTTAACAGCTATTTTTGGAATCGGTCGCACGCGCGCACGACAAATTTGCGAGGCCTGTGGCATCGCTTACTCCAAGAAAGTCAAAGACTTGACTGATGGAGATTTGGAAAAAATTCGTGACGAAATCGCTCAGTTCACTATTGAAGGTGATCTGCGTCGCGAAACAACTATGAACATCAAACGTTTGATGGACATCGGTTGCTACCGTGGCTTTCGTCATCGTCGGGGCTTGCCAATGCGCGGCCAGCGTACGCGGACAAATGCCCGCACTCGTAAAGGCCCCCGTAAGGCCGCTGCTTCATTGAAGAAATAAAAGACCATCATGGCAAAAGCTCCAGCCAATAATGCGGCACAACGTGTCCGTAAAAAAGTTCGTAAAAATGTTGCAGATGGCGTTGCGCACGTTCACGCATCTTTTAACAACACCATCATCACGATCACAGATCGTCAGGGCAACGCGTTGTCCTGGGCTTCGTCAGGTGGGCAAGGTTTCAAAGGTTCACGTAAATCAACGCCGTTCGCAGCTCAGGTTGCTTCCGAAGTTGCAGGTCGCGCAGCCATTGAACAAGGTATCAAAAATCTTGATGTAGAAATCAAGGGTCCTGGTCCTGGTCGTGAATCATCAGTTCGTGCACTTGCTGCATTAGGTATTCGCATCAATATGATTGCTGACGTGACCCCGGTACCACACAATGGTTGCCGACCACAAAAGCGCCGTCGTATTTAATTTTAAACAAGCCCACCGCCACCAGCCTTGTGTTGGTGGCTCCCGCATTTCCGTGCGGAAGATGACATAAAGGAAGTTCAAGTGGCACGTTATTTAGGCCCTAAGGCCAAGTTATCCCGCCGTGAAGGCACTGACCTGTTTCTGAAGAGTGCTCGTCGCGCTATCGGAGACAAAGCAAAATTTGACTCTAAACCTGGCCAGCATGGACGCACTTCAGGTGCACGTACTTCTGACTTTGGTTTGCAGCTTCGTGAGAAGCAAAAAGTCAAACGTATGTATGGGGTGCTTGAAAAGCAATTCCGACGCTATTTTGAAGAAGCTGATCGTCGTAAGGGCAATACAGGTGCAAACCTGCTGTCACTTTTGGAATCTCGTCTCGATAACGTTGTTTACCGTATGGGTTTTGGATCAACTCGCGCTGAAGCGCGCCAGTTGGTTTCTCACAAAGCAATGACTGTGAATGGAAAGTCTGTAAACATTCCTTCCTACATGGTTAAGACTGGTGATGTCATTGCTGTTCGCGATAAATCTAAAAAACAAAACCGTATTGCTGAAGCGCTTCAACTTGCTACGCAAGTAGGTATGCCAGCATGGGTTGAAGTGAACCTTGAGAAAGCAGAAGGAACATTTAAGTCTGTTCCTGATCGTGATCAGTTCGCCGCTGACGTAAATGAATCATTGATCGTTGAGTTGTATTCGCGTTAATAGCGTATCCACGCATTTTTCACTAGAAATCGTTCCTGAGGTGCGGGGCACTGTATCTCAGGTGCTCCGTCAGCCTTACCGGTGTAACGAGCTGGGGGTATTGAGAGGAAGTCTGCATGCAAAATAGTCTACTGAAACCTAAAGCAATCAACGTCGAGCAACTGGGCGCAAATCGTGCAAAAGTTGCTCTTGAGCCGTTTGAGCGTGGCTACGGTCACACTCTGGGTAATGCCCTTCGTCGTGTCTTGTTGTCGTCCATGCCTGGCTATGCTGCAACTGAAGTCACCATTGCGGGTGTTTTGCATGAATACTCGTCTATTGATGGTGTTCAAGAAGACGTCGTGAACATTTTGTTGAACCTCAAAGGTGTGGTCTTCAAACTTCACAATCGTGAAGATGTAACCCTAAGCCTTCGTAAAGATGGTGAAGGTGTCGTAACGGCAGGTGATATCCAGACACCTCATGATGTAGAAATCATAAATCCTGATCATGTCATTGCTCATCTGTCTTACGGCGGTAAGCTGGATATGCAGATAAAGGTAGAAATGGGTAGAGGATACGTTCCTGGTACGATGCGTCGCCATGCGGATGAGCCGACTAAGTCTATTGGTCGCATTGTATTGGACGCCTCTTTTTCTCCGGTGAAACGCGTTAGCTACACGGTCGAGAGTGCTCGTGTCGAGCAACGTACGGACCTTGACAAGCTTGTCGTTGACATTGAAACCAATGGTGCGATTTCTGCTGAGGATGCTGTACGCGCTTCGGCTAAAATTCTTGTCGAACAGTTGGCTGTTTTTGCTCAATTGGAAGGTAGCGAATTGGCTGCATTCGATGCACCAGCTCCGCGTGGTAGTACGCAATTTGACCCCATCTTGTTGCGTCCAGTGGACGAGCTTGAATTGACGGTCCGCTCTGCAAACTGTCTGAAAGCTGAAAATATTTACTACATTGGCGATTTGATTCAACGGACAGAAAACGAGCTGTTGAAAACTCCTAATCTAGGTCGTAAATCGCTTAATGAAATCAAGGAAGTGCTGGCTTCCCGTGGTCTAACTTTGGGCATGAAGCTTGAAAGTTGGCCTCCAGCCGCTCTCGAAAAGCGTTGAATTTGAGTCCCCTTTACAGGGACTTTGTGCCACGGGCAGTACCTGATACGGCTGCCTGTTAAATAACTCAAGGAAAGCACTATGCGTCACGGACACGGACTACGTAAACTTAATCGCACCAGCTCACATCGTTTGGCGATGTTGCGCAATATGATGAATTCACTCATTGAGCATGAAGTCATTAAAACTACTCTTCCAAAAGCGAAAGAGTTACGTCGTGTGATCGAGCCAATGATTACTTTGGCCAAAGAAGCTACAGTGGCTAATCGTCGCTTGGCATTTGATCGCCTTCGTGACCGCGATAGTGTTGTTAAATTGTTCAATGACTTGGGACCTCGTTTTAATGCACGTCCTGGTGGTTACACGCGCATTTTAAAAATGGGATTTCGCGTTGGTGACAATGCACCAATGGCTTTAGTTGAACTAGTTGATCGTCCTGTTGCTATTGAAGTGCAAGATGGCGAAGTCGCTAAAGATTAATAGGTTATAATAAAACATACCGCGCGATGGAGCAGCCTGGTAGCTCGTTGGGCTCATAACCCAAAGGTCGTAGGTTCAAATCCTACTCGCGCAACCAATAGATACGGGGCTTTCCCCGTAAGTAAACGCCCACTAACAGTGGGCGTTTTGCTTTGTAGCCAATAAATAGCCAAACTGTAGCCCACGCGTAGCCAGCTGTTTTTTAAGGTCAAGATAATTGACCATTGGTTCATAGCCCACAAATGCTTATTGACCCGGCAATATGAAGTTTTAAGCCACTGAATATTTGTCGCTGGCATCATTGATGGAAACTTTGGGGTCGATGTGACAAGTTTTCTAGCATTACAAGTGCTCATTCGCAGTGTCTCTTAACTGTATTGAGGTCTGATAGCGTCAATTGAGCCTGATTTCATCAAACGGCGAGAATGAAACGTATGCAAACATCATTCCGTTTTCCTCCTAGAACGTGCTGCTGGTTTGTTCTCGTCCTGTTACTCGCAATCTTCGCGCTTGCAGGTTGCTCCACAACACCATCGCTCGAAGCCAAGCCCTTGGCGCCATTGATGGTCAGTGTCAGTCCGTTAATTACCTCATCTGACGAACTCAACCACAGCCAGAAGTTTGACCGCTGGGTAGCCGAGTTCAGCACCAGCGCACGCGTAGCTGGCATCGACGAAGCAACACTTCATGTCGCATTCGACAAGGTCCGTTTCGTTCCCCGCGTCATCGAATTGGATCGGGCCCAGCCAGAATTCACTCGCCCAGTATGGGACTACCTTGACAATGCGCTGTCGTCCCAGCGAATCGCCCGTGGGCAGGATAAGCTGGGGCAACAGCGCCCGGTTGTCGAGCCAATAGCAGAGCGCTACGGTGTCCCAGCAGAGATACTCGTGGCAATCTGGGGGATTGAGAGTAATTTTGGAGGCAACGTGGGCGACATCCCGACCATAGACGCCTTGGCAACACTTGGTTTCGAGGGCAGACGCGAAGATTGGGCGCGTGGCCAGTTGCTTGCAGCATTGAAAATCCTGCAGCATCAGGACATTGACCGCGCACAGATGATCGGTTCCTGGGCTGGTGCGATGGGACAGACACAGTTCCTGCCATCGAACTATCTGGCCTATGCGGTCGATGCCGATGGCGATGGTCGGCGCGACATATGGGGTAGCGTGGCTGATGTGATGGCATCGACCGCCAATTTCCTGGTCAGCTCCGGTTGGCAAGCTGGTCAGCCGTGGGGAGTGGAAGTGCGCTTGCCGCCAGGCTTTGACTTCGAGCACGCAGCCCCCGACGTGCGACAACCGACGCCCCAATGGGTGCAGGAGGGTGTGCAATCGATGGATGGCGCGATGTTGCCGGCAATGGCCGACAGCTCAATCCTGCTTCCTGCCGGTGCGCGCGGGCCAGCCTTCATCATCGGACCCAACTTCCGCACAATCCTGCGCTACAACAACTCAACCAGCTATGCGCTTGCAGTCGGCATGCTGGCCCAGCGCCTAGCAGGTGGCCCCGAGATTAAGGCAAGCTGGCCGCGCGAATTGCAAGCACTCACACGCAGCCAGTTGCAGCAATTGCAGACGGCGTTGAGCGCACGCGGCTTGGACAGCGGCACACCCGATGGGATAATGGGCCCGGCCACGCAACGCAGTGTTCAACGATACCAACGCAGCCTAGGCCTGCCGGCGGACGGCTATCCAACCCTGGATCTATTACAGCGCCTGCAGTGACGCCCTTGCGTCAAGACACACTGGCGTGTACAGGATACGCACATGACATGACCGTGAATGTATTGCAATGAATGCCCCGGCCTAAGACTAGCCAATTACAGCGCAGGAGGTCTGCGTGGCCCTTGCCGTTTACTAAGACGGGATTTTTTGGTCTTCACCAACAGAACCGAGATGGATGCATTGTGCGCAGGCACACGCCGAGGCGAGCTCAATCCCCAAGCCCTTCACACACTTCAATCAAAGCGGCAAGCTTAACTGAAGCCACCAGCGCGGATTGCGGGTGGAGGTGTCAGAGACCGGATCACCCCCGCTGGCGCGCCAGGCCAGCGAAGTCTTGAACTGCAACTTGCCCACCTGACCATTCAGGCCAAAACCCACGCCCGAGATAAAGCGCGTGTTGGCCCCGGCGGCGAACGGGTCGTGGTTGATGTCCACCGAGCCAGCATCGTAAAAGACGCTGGCCTGCACCTGCTCATTGAGCTTGCGGCTCACCTCCAGATTGACCAGCAGGCCCTGGTCCCCGCTGCCTTCGCCCTGAGGATAAGCACGCACCCCATTGGCCCCGCCGAGCGAGAACTTCTCCGACGAGTTCAGGTTCTTGCTCGCTTGCTGGCCCGACAGCGCCAGCTGCAAACTGTAGTTGTCGCTCACGCGCTGCTGGCGTTGCAAGGCATAGGTCAGTTTGCTAAAAAGACCATGACTGTTGGCCGAAGCGGGCGCCGTATCAGCCGCCAATGCCGCCGCATCCATCGTCAGGTTGCCGCCCGACAGCGACACATCAAACGCACTCGTGCCTCCGCCCCACAGCGCATCCTGGCGGTTACCCGCCAGCCCCAGGGTGATCAACTGCACCTGCTTGTTCGTGTTCGAGTTCGCGACGGTATCGATTTGATCAATCAGATTTTTCTCCTCCCACGTCAGCGTACCCGCCAGATTGCTACTCTGGCTGCGCACCAACGGGTAGGTCGCAAACACGCTGGTGCTGCTGGCTGTGCCGTGCGCTTGCAGGGCTGCAAACTCTTCGCCCAGCTTGTAGTGGGTATCGGAATACGCTGCCCCCACTTTGAGACCACTTGCGCCCACCGGCAGCTGGTAGCTCAGACGCCCATAGCTCATGAGATCGCCGCTGGTGATGGCGCGCAGGCTCAGCAAGTCACCCAGACCCAAAGGACTGTTCAGCGCCACGCTGGCCCCGACGCGCCACTCACCAATGTAGCGGTTGCCATAGTTGTCCAGCTCCAGATGGGCCGAATAGGCTTGATCCGGGTCCAGCTCCACCATGACTGGATGTTGCAAAACAATTACATCGACATCGAAGGTTCATTTTTGGGCGGCTACGCCAATATCGGCGTGTTTATTTTGTTCACCTACGTCATGTTTAGCCGGTATCTGGCAGCGCTTTCTGAGGTTGAGCAAGTCAACGCCAATCTGGAGATTCGCTTGCAAGCGCGCGAGGAGGAGTTAACACAAAGCCATCAGCGCCTGCGCGAAATCGAGCAGTGCCAAACACTGACGCAAGAGCGCCAGCGCCTGATGCAGGACATGCACGACGGGCTGGGCTCCTCGCTGGTGAGCGCGCTGCGGGTGGTGGAGCACGGGCGCCTGGACGAGGCGGATGTGGCGCAGGTGCTCAAAGGGTGTATTGATGACCTCAAGCTGGCCATCGACTCCATGGAGTCGGTCGAGGCCGATGTGCTGCTGTTGCTGGCGACGCTGCGCTTTCGCCTGGGGCCGCGGCTGGAGAGCTCGGGCATTGCGCTGCGCTGGGAGGTCAAAAATGTGCCCCCGTTGCCCTGGCTTAACCCTAAAAATGCGCTGCACATCTTGCGCATCCTGCAAGAGGCGTTTACCAACATCATCAAGCACACGCATGCCAGCGAGATTCGCTTGACCACTTGCGCCGAAGGCGAGTGCATCTTGATTACGGTGGCCGATAACGGCGGTGGTTTTGATCTGGAGAAAACGCGCCATGGAAAGGGCAAGGGCCTGGCCAATCAGCAGAACCGTGCCCAGTCGATCGGCGCCCGGGTGGATTGGGCATCAAGCCCGGCGGGCACCTGCCTGAGCCTGCACTTGCCGCTCAAGCAAAGCACGCTGCCCTGACGGGAATCAGCTTTTTGCGCCGCCGACAATGAGGTTGAACACCTCGCGCAGCAAGAGCAATTCGCTCATCGCGCTGCCCCGCAACAAACTGATGGGCTTGAACACGCCGCCGAGTGCTTCAATGGCGTCTTTCGGCGCATCGATCGTCGTAAAGCGCAGCAGGTGGATGCGTACCGGGCCGGATTCTGTTTGCGCCCAGTGGTCGAAATCGCCCACATGTTCGAGTTCGTCCGGGTTCAGGCCGCAGCGCTCAACCACAGCTTGTTTGACCGTGTTGGCCACATGCTCGGGGTTGATCGTGCCCGGCGTGGGCATCGGGGTGGCCGATTCGGGCAGGGCGGCGGGCCAGAGCAGGGAGCTGTCCCAGCGCGGGAACAGCAGCGCTGTGCTGTAGCTGTCAAAGTGCGTGAGGATCACGCGGTTGTGGGCAAAGATGTCTGGTGTTGTCGTCATGGATGGTTCCTTAGTCAAATAACCCTCTAGCCCCCGTGCAGTTTGCGTAAGTAGCTATTAAAAATGTAGCGAGTCACAGCACGACTTCAAACCCTTCAAACTGGGGTGGCCCCAGGTACAGGCCGCGCTGTTGCCCGGCATTGGCATGGGCGGCGCGGAAGGATTCGGAGCGGGTCCAGTCTTCAAAGGCGGCCGCGCTTTCCCAGGTGGAGTGCGAGACGAACACTGTCGCCTCGGCCGTGCCGGGGCCTTGCAGCAGGTTGAAGGTTTTGAAGCCCGGCACTTCGGCCAGACGGCTGTCGCGCTGGCGCCAGACGTCGATGAACTCGGCCTCACGGCCGGGTGCGATGCGAAAGCGATTCATGGCAATGAACATGGAAACGATCCTTTCAATAATTAGCGATAACCTTCTTCGCGCAACACGCGCTGGACGACAGGGCGCGCGCGCACCCGCTGGTAGTGCGCGCTGCAGCGCGGCGGCAGGGTCAGGCCGGTTTTGTCGGCCCAGAACTCAACATAGAACAGCGCCGCATCGGCAATCGTGAAGTCGTCACCGATGGCGTAGCCGGTGGCGGGCAAACGGGCCTCAATGATGGCGAAGGCCTCGTTGATGATCTCGCGTCCGCGCGCCTGGATGCCCAGTTGCCACGCCGCCTTGTCGGTGTCGGTCACGCCGACAGGCAGGTAGCGCTCGGTGGTGAAGAGGCGCGTGTAACCCAGGCCGTGCACCGTGCCTACTACGTAATCCATCAGCTCCATGGTCTTCGCAGCCAGCAGCGCATCGTCGGGCAGCAGGCGCCTGCGCGGGTAGCTGCGCGCCAGCCAGTAGGCAATGGCCTGGAACTCGGTGAGCGCGTGGCCGTCGTCCAGCACCAGCGTCGGAATCGTGCCCTTGGGGTTGAGCGCCAGGTACTCCGGTCGCCGGTGGTCGCCTGCGGGCATGTTGACGATGGTGACTTCAAACGGCAAGTCCAGCTCTTCGAGCAGGATATGGATGCTGGTCGAGCACGAGCCGGGGGTCATGTAGAACTTGAGGGTCATGCGCCATGCCAAGCAAGATACGTGACAGGCCGAACAAATTTGTTCAGCTCACCCCGGCTTGGAGCCGTGCCGGTGCGTCAGCCCAGATTCTTGACGTTGCATTGCGTCACGGCATCGGTCACTTGACTGTTGACCCTTACCCCGCCAGCGACTTGATCCAGGCTTGCATCCGACAGTTCGACCTGCCGGGTCGGAATAACGAGGTGAAATAGCGTCCCCGTGTTTTCGACTACTTTCACCGTAAGCCCGGCGGGTAGTGTCATTCCCTCCTCATTCAGAGCGGGCACAGGGTCGTTCATTAGCCGTTCTTTGTACGCTGTGTCAGTCCAGCACCGTGCGATAGCGCGGCTCATCTGTCGGCTTTGTTCTTTGTCATTCATCATCTGTCTTTTCCTGGCTAGCGGCCTTTAAGCTGGCACCTTCCCGGGCCGCAGTCGGCAAAGGTGTTGTCGGTTTGCTGCATGAGTAAGTAAAACGGAAATTTTGTTCCGTGTTCTCACTCTACCCAACACGATGGCATGCTTCCTGCGCAGGCCCTCGAGTGGCCAACGAGCAGGGCATTCGTGTCGCCCGCATGTGCTCTTTGTCGCACCCTTGTGTCACCTTTGTCTGCTTATGCCCATGGTTATGAATGCTTTGTTGAACCACGATGATCTGCGCCGCTGGCGGACCTGCACGCGCCGCTTCTGGCTGTACCGCCGGGGCGAGCCACTGGCAAGCGTTGACGCGCTGGCAGATGCGAGCGCTGATGCGCCGGTGGTCCACGGCCCGGCGGTAGAGGCGGCGCTGCGCGCCTCGTTCCCGCTGGCGGACGTCATTGATGCGCCCACGACGCCAGCTGAGTGGAATCGTGCCATGCGCCAGACCGTGGACTGTCTGGATTCGGACCGCGTGGCGCCTGAAGGCTGGGCGATTCTGGGCGCCTGCCTGACCAGTGAGGACCGCGCCCAGGTGCGCATCGACGTGCTGACTTGTGGCGAGCGCGGCTTGCGCCTGTTCAAGGTGCGTTACGCCACCGTCGGTGACGACGCTGATGTGGACGCGGTGGCGCTGTGGACCCACGTTGCCGCGCGCTGCGGTTTGCGGGTGCAAAGCGTGGGTCTGTTGCTGATCGACACCGATTTCATCTACCCCGGCCACGGCTGTTACGCCGGGCTGTTGCGCGAGGTGGACCTGGCCCCGGTGCTGGGTTCGCGACCGGTGGGGGCTTGGCTGGCCGCCATGCAGGATTGCATGCGCGGGCCGCTTCCCCCGGCATCGCCCGGGACGCATTGCACCCAAAGCGGCGGCTGTGAGTTTGTCAACGATTGCCAGGCCTGCGCTTCCATGTTGGCTCTGCAACCAGATCATCCGCCGACCAGTCTGGAGGTGGTGGGGCGTGAACTGGCTGCCGAGTTGCGGCATGAAGGGCATGTGACTGTGCTCAGTGTGCCGCTGGAGCGCCTGCACAATACGCGGCACCGCCGGGCCGTGCGCGCCATCCTGCAAGATGCGCCGGTGCTGGAGCCTGCCGTGGCCACGCTGATGCAGGCGCTGGCCACTCCGCGTTACTACCTGCGCCTGGACACCATCGGCTTTGGCGTGCCGCTGTGGGCGGGTACCCGGCCCTACCAGATACTGCCTTTTCAATGGACCTGCGATGTGCAATGCGTAGACGGTCAACTCGCGCACCATGGTTTTCTGGCCGATGAGCAGGGCGATCCACGTCGCGCCTTTGCGCACTCGCTGTTGCAGGTGTTGGGCAGCCGTGGGCCGATATTTGCCTACAACGCGGGTTTTGAGCGCAACCGCCTGCGCGAACTGGCACAGCACCTAGACGATCTGGCGCCCGCACTCGAAGCGGTGGTCGAGCGCATCGTCGATTTGTTCCAGCTGGCCCGGGCGCACTATTACCACCCAGTGATGGCGGGCTCTTGGTCGTTCAAATCCATCAGCCGCGCCGTGGCACCGCAGGTGCCAGTAGAGTTTCATCACGCGCAAGCCGTTACGGCGCGCACCGCGTTTGCGCTGTCATTCAAGCGCGGGTTAGAGGTCGTAACCCGCCAGCAACTGCGCGCCGAGCTGCAAGCTCATGGATTGCGCGAAACCGAGGTCCTGCGCCGCATGGCGGCCCTGTTCGACGGCGCCGCTGGCGGCCAACCGGTTTAAGCTGCCGGTGCCGTGGCACCGAAGTGGCGCACCAGTGGCTCTTCATCGGGCGTGCTGATGATGGCTTTGCACAGGCTGCCGTCGCTGCCCCATTCATAGTCGTGGCGCATTTCAACTTCGCCATAGACCCGCTTTTCCAGCCAGAGCATGCGCCCTGCCGAGTCGTAATCCGCCTGGAAATAGGTGTTGCGGTTGCGCAGGGCATCCGGCGTCAGTTCTTCGGTCAGGCGTAAGGGCAGCGTGACGCCGCTGTAGGTCAAAAAGTAGCGTTGGGTGGGTGTCGGTGGAGTCAACATAAGGTGGGTGGTTCGCAGGAGTTAATAAATGAGTCCGTGGACAAGCAACAACTGAACCAGTCCGGGCACATCCGGTCGCCATGGCATGCTTCCTGCACGCGTTTTGCTATCGCACAACCACCTTCATTGCCATGACCAACCGCCTTGCCACCCAACAGTCGGCCTATCTTTTGCAACATGCGGCGCAGCCCGTGGACTGGTATCCGTGGGGCGATGAAGCCCTGGCGCTGGCCAAGCGGCTGAACAAGCCGATCCTGCTGTCGATTGGCTACGCCGCCTGCCATTGGTGCCATGTGATGGCGCACGAGTCATTTTCCGATGCAGCCACGGCCGCCGTGATGAACGAAGGCTTCATCAATATCAAGGTCGACCGTGAGGAACGCCCCGATCTGGACGCGGTGTACCAGATGGCGCATCAGCTGCTGCGCCGCAGCGGCGGGGGCTGGCCGCTGACCATCTTTCTTTCGCCGCAAGGGCTGCCATTTTACAGCGGCACCTACTTTCCGAGCGAAGCGCCCGAGGGGCAGGCCACTTTTCGCCATATCCTGAGTTCAGTCAGCACGGTCTGGAACGACAAACGCGAGGCGCTGGGGCGGCAAGACCAGGCTTTGCGCACGGCCCTGGCGGCCAGCGTGCCGCAGGTCGATGAGTCGGCCGTGGTCGATGCATCCGTCAGCACGCAGGCACGCCAGCAACTGGCGGCCGCGTTTGACGCTAAACATGGTGGCTTCGGCGGTGCGCCCAAGTTCCCTCACCCGAGCGACCTGGCCTTTTTGCTGCGTCGTGGGCGTGAAGAGGGCGACGAACAGGCCCGCGACATGGCGCTGCTCACGCTGCGCAAAATGGCACAAGGCGGCCTGTACGACCAGATCGGCGGCGGCTTCTTTTGCTACAGCGTCGATGCGCAGTGGCAGATTCCGCACTTTGAGAAGATGCTGTGCGACAACGGCGTGCTGCTGGCGCTTTACGCCGATGCGCTGGCGCTGACCGGCGAGCCGCTGTTTCGCCGCGTGGTGGATGGCACCGCCGCCTGGGTGCTGCGCGAGATGCAGGCGGCCAATGGCGGCTTTCATGCCTCGCTGGCGGCAGACGACGCGCAGGGACGCGAAGGGCACTTTTATATATGGGAATCCGAGCCTTTGCGCCTGGCACTCACGCCCATCGAGTGGGATGTGTGCGCGGCCCACTGGGGCGTGTTTGATGGCGCCAACTTTGAAGGCCACTACTGGCATTTGCATGTGGCGCGCCCCGCCGCTGCACTGGCTACCAGCTTGCAGCAGCCCGAGGCACCGATTGAGGAACTGATCGCGGGTGCCCGCGCCAAACTGCTGATCGAGCGCGACAAACGCGATCGCCCGGCGCGCGACGCCAAGCTGCTTACCGGCTGGACGGCGCTGATGATCACCGGTCTGGCCCGCGCCGCCCAGGTGTGTCAACGCCCCGACTGGCTGAAGGCAGCGCGCTCGGCGCTGCAGTTCATCCGCACCGAGCGCTGGTCAGACGATGGCCGCACCTCCGGGCGCCTGCAGGCCTTGCCAAATCAGGATGCGTTTCTGGATGACCATGCCTTCCTGCTGGAAGCCGTGCTGGCGCTGCACGACGCCGATTCACAGCCGGACGATCTGCCGTTTGCCGAGGAAATCGCCAAAGCCATGCTGGCTCAGTTTGAAGACCGCGATATCGGCGGCTTTTACTTCACACGCCACGAGGCCTCAGCCCTGATCGTGCGGCTCAAGCCCGGGCTGGACGCTGCCACACCGTCCGGCAATGGCACCGCTGCACTTGCCTTGCTGGCGCTGAGCGAGAAGCATGCTGCGTCGCCTCAGGCTGCCAGATACCGCACCGCCGCCCAGCGCTGCGTGCGTGTGTTTGCCGCCACGGTACGCAGCGACCCGGCCAGTTACACGCGTTTGCTGCAAGCGTCAGTCGCTATTAAAAAAGTAGCTGCTTACGCATGATTGACGGGGGCTGGAGGGTTATTTTGCTCTCGCGATGATGCGTGATGGGTCAGTCCGAATGCGGTTGCTGATGTAGGGAAATCCTGATGAAAAAATCAGGATTTCCTGATTGCGCTGCGCAGGGAATTTCAATATTGTCTGACAACTACTTCAAATGCCAAGTGGTTCGTGCCGATTTGCCCCCTGATCAATGTATTGGAATTTGATGAAGCTCTCCGTTGCCCAAAAAATGCTTTTACTGGCCGGCTCTGCCTTGCTGGGTATTGTTTTGCTCACTGGCATCAGCCAGTATTTGATGAACAAGGTCTATGACGCGACCAATTTCGCGAACATCAATGTCGTGCCCCGCATGGACATTCTGGGCGACCTGCGCAAAAACTACCTGCGCACACGCTTACAGTATCGCGTCCAGAACGTGATCGGTTCAAACTTAATTTGAGTCAAGGGTTGATCTCATCACATAGTTAGGCCAGCTCTGTTGGTTTGCCCATTTGCTTTTCTTTACAGATGCGGCTCTATTGTGTTCATACGACCAGCGTAAATTCAACGCAAGAAATTTATTGGCATGATTCGTACATCCGCTTTTGCATGAAAATTGACAAACCGCTACGGGTAGCGAAACTCCGCATCGTCGCGATTATTGTGCTGCTTGGCATGGTGCTGGGCGGTGCAACTTGGTGGGTTGAGATGGAGCGTATTGACGACCGGGTGGTCAATATGGTGATCGAACTGACAAGACCGTTCGCACAGGAGCATTTGCCGGATGAGGCCGCTTTCAGTCAACAGGAAAGCGTCTTACGGGCCGCTGTTTTGGATCACTTCAAAGGCGCATTCCCGATTGTCGAACTGTACGACGCCAAGCAAAAGAAGGCATTTGAATATGTCTCGCCCAAAAGCGAGTTGGTGGAGGATGCACTGAAAGCCCATCCCCATGCTTTCCCCGTAGGCGATAAGCCAATTTACGAACGAATAGCTATTGGCGCGGATACCTATATTCAAGTCCTGCTGCCTTTGCAAAAAAATGGGCGAATCTATGGCTACTTCGAAGGTGTCTATGACGTCCCTGATGAAACCATAGCCTACATTCGAGCGAATGTTGTCGACTCGGTTCTGATGGTCTGGCTGACGATCATCATCACGAGTTTTATCCTCTACCCATTGCTGATGGCGCTCAACAAAAAGTTGGTTGATGCCTCTCACAAGGTTCTTCGAGGCAATCTTGAGCTTCTTGATGTATTGGGCGGCGCCATTGCGCACCGGGACAGCGACACCAGTTCGCATAACTACCGAGTTGCATGGTACGCAGTCAAGTTCGCGCAGGTTACCGAATTGTCCCCTGAGGAAATGCGCAACTTGATTGCGGGCGCTTTCCTTCACGATGTGGGAAAGATCGGCATCTCTGACCAGATTCTTTTGAAGCCTGGAAAGTTGACTGCTGACGAAGTGGTCATCATGCGTCAACACGTCGCTTTGGGCGTGGCCATTATTTCAAAGGCAGAGTGGCTCGAAAAAGCGCGCGATGTGGTTGAAAACCACCATGAGAAATGGGACGGCAGTGGTTACCCTTCGGGCGTGAAGGGCGAGTCCATTCCATTGGCCGCACGGATTTTTGCGATTGTGGATGTGTTTGATGCACTGACTTCCAAACGTCCCTATAAGGACGCATTTCCCATAGAGTTGGCAGTACAAATTCTCCGCGAGGAGTCCGGCAAGCACTTCGATCCAAAGTTGCTGGATATATTTATCGTCATCGCAGCCGCTGTCTTTGATGAAGTCGCCGGTTATTCAGATGCCCAACTCGAAGCTACTTTGGCCGATACGGTTGAGGCCTACTATGGGCTTCAACGGGGAAGGAAGTAAAAATCTTGTGATGCAAGCCTGGTCGCAAGAACTTTGGATAACTTGCAGATGGCGAGATCACGAAATTTTCAGCCGCCCAGATGAGCCATTGCGGCGGCTTTGTTATCGACGACGTCGAGTATTTTCAGGAAGCCACTGATCTCAAAAACTTCGCGCACATGCGGCAGCAATCCGCACAGCACCAAGCGCCCCTGGGATTGCTTGGCGCGTTTGGCCGCCATCAACACCACGCGCAGACCTGCGCTTGAGACGTAACTGAGCGCTGAGAAATCGATCAAAGTGCGAGTGCCGCTGGTTTCAAACAGCGTCTGCAGAGTTTTTTCCAGGCCGCTGGAAGTCGCGCTATCGAGTCGCCCGCTCAGTGTGACCTGTTGAACACCTTCTTGGAGAATAATTTCAGACTGGAAAGTCATTTCATATCTTTCTATGGAGTCAATTTAAGCAAGTGCAATGGTACTTTAGCGTTTTAAAAACGCAGGGCATTGCAAAGGTTATTTGCGTAAAGTTTTGAGCAAGACAATCAGATTGCCGCTGCCATCGTAATAGGTGCGGGCATCATCCATCAGTGTTTTGACCAAATGCACACCCAGTCCACCAATAGGTCGCATCTCCACATCGAGGTCTAGATCGGGCAGAGGGGCCTGGGCAAATGGATCGAAGGCGGGTGCATCATCCTTCAAAATGATTTCCAGCCAATCTTCAGTGATGTTGACTTGAACATGGATATGCCGGTCAGGCACGCCACCCAAACCGTGCTGGATCGTATTGGTAATGAGCTCCTCCAGGCACAAATTAGCTGAAAAAGCGAGGTCCGGGCGCAGCGGAAGCACCTCTTCAATGGCCTGTGCCAGATTCGAGATCTCCTCGAGTCGGGACGGCATTTGGTAATCCAGTAACTGGGTTTTGCCCTGCAATTCGATGGGTGGCGTTTCCAAAGAAATTTCTCCTTGTTTTCGACAGAGTACCAGACAGGTCAGGTCATCGGATGCTTCCGCCCCATTGACAAAGTCAGCGACATTGCCCACCAGGGATGCAACCAGGTTGGCGGCCCCATCATTGGGGGTGATCGTTGTCAGCCAGTCGTGCAGACGGTCATCACCATAGGCCACGTCATTTGCCGAGAAGGCTTCCGTGACGCCATCCGTATACAGCAGCAGGGTGTCACCTTGCCCCAGTAGGGCGGTGTGATCGGTATACGTCATCTCTGGCATCACGCCAAGGGCTACATCCATGGTGCAGGGCAGGGATTCAACCTGGCCCGTTAGTCTGCGCAGCAAAGGCGGGTGGTGACCCGCATTGGCATAGACCAAGCTGCCATCGCGCGGATCATAAATGCCATAGCAAGCGGTGACGAACAACTCCATGGGGTTGCGCTCGCATAACAAGTCGTTGGCGTGTGCCAAAACCTCGCTGGGTGACTTGCCGCCCGTGGCTTTTTCCAGCAGCACGGTGCGCGAGACGGCCATGAAAAAGGCAGCCCCCACGCCTTTGCCCGACACATCCGCCACCAGGATGCCTTGACGCCCCTCTGAAAGGGGAAAACAGTCGTAAAAATCCCCGCCCAGTTCGCGTGCTGGAAACATGCAGGCATGGATCGACCAGGTGGGCTCGTTGGGGAAGTGCTGTGGCAAGATGGCCAGTTGCACATTGCGTGCGAGATTGATTTCTTCCTGCACACGCTCACTGACAGCGCTAAGCTGCTCGTTCTTTTCTGCCAGTTCGGCGGTGCGAGCCCGCACCTGGGTCTCGAGTTCGCGCTGGCGTGATTCGTTTTGTTCCTGAATGACATCGAGCAAGCGGCCAAACTCGGTTGCGATCGTATTGAAATTGCTGGCCACCAGCACCAGTTCGTCGCGGGTGTCGATCCTGATGCGCGTGTCGAGCCGCCCGCTGCAAAAAGCTTCAGTGCCTTGCGAGAGGCTTTTCAAAGAGCGAAGGGTGGACAGGTAAATCCCGGCAAAGAGGTAGGCAATGGCCGTAATGGCGCCCATCAGCAGAGCCGCAATAATCCATTGCAATTGTTGCAGGCGATCAATGCGGTCAAGCAAATAGACATCTGAAGCCGCGACCGAGTTGTTCAGCAAAATGTTGGCGAAATCCCCGTTGGCTTTTGATACGCTGCGCAACTCATCAATGGCGCCGGGCTCATCATTGAGCGCTTTATCGGCCGCATCCTGCTGGCGGGTAATCTGGGCCAAAAATAGTGTCAACGCTTGTTGCAGGGAGGAGGCCGAGGGTTGAATCGTTGCCAGTTGGGCGATGCCTGCTTTCAATCCGGGAACCGATTCGCTGAGCACCACCTGTGCACCCAGCGCGTAAGAGGCCATGACGCCAGTTTTAAGCGCCACCGCATCCTGCTGTTTGGCCAGCGTCTCCAGGATCAGTGGAAGGCGGTTGGTCAGCATGTCAAAGGTCAGATCAAGTTCCGGGTCCACATTCAACCGGTGGCTTCGTGCGCTCTCCAGGATCAGGCTTAGTAAAGCATTGATCGAGCCAGTCAGCGCAGCAAAGCGCAATTGAGGGTCTTCCTTTTCTCCCAAGCTGCGCGCGTGCGCCCAGTTTTTTTCCAGACGGTTGGCGTTGTCGATGATGCCTGCCTTATGGGCCGTATCGATCAGGTGGTCGATATTGCGGGAAAGCTCGTTCACCGTCATGGACGGTTTTTCGGATTGACCGCAATCAGGCGTCGCGGTTGATTTTATTTTTGCGGCCAGCGTATTGGCTTGGGCAATGAGCTGTTTGAGGTCCTCGCGTTCCACATCGGAATAGGTTTGCTCGCCAATTTCACGCATTTGCTTCCAGCTTTTCTGCAGCCGTTCGGCATCTTCGACAAAATTTGCTTTGCGGGCTTTGGCGATCAGGTTGCCGATATTGAGGGAGAGTCCTTCTTGCGTCATGGGCGCTTGTTGACTGATCGATATTTTTTCGGACGGGTTGCCGGGGTTCGCACACACGGCCTGACTGCGCAGCATCACCAAGGCAGAAAGCGCATTGGCCTGGGATACAAACTGCTTCAAGCCTTCTCGCTCAAGGTGGGCGACCTGATTATTTCCACGGGCATCCCGCAACAAAGGGACGCTCAACGAGGCAAGCGCCAATAGCATGACCACCCCGATCAGCAGATATTTGCGCGAAAAATTCAAGCGCCCTGACAACCATATCGTAGGCGCGAAAAAGCTGGAAAAAATAGAGCGAATCATGACTTTTCTGCACGCCCAGGCGCTCTACAAAAGGGCGCTTTGCACAGTTTCATTTGCCGCCCGAATCTAGAAGAATTTTGACCGAGCCATCAGCCTGTTGTTTGCTGACATAGCCAATGGCGCCTGGCGTGAGCTGCACAAGTTTGGCCACATCCTCTGAAGTCGCGGCTTGTTTGGGCGGAAAGCCCATACCCGTGAAGGCCTGCCTTGCCCAATAGGAGCGCAACTGTCCCAGGCTGCGACCGGTAATCTTGCTATAAAACTCCGCGCGTAAGGGTGACCCCTCTTTGATGTCGATCGGCTCAATGCTCCTGCCGTTGGGCCAGGTCTGGATCTGTTTGAGAAATATTTGAGAGGCTTGGTCAGGTTCAATCTTGTCCACCGGGGCTTGTCGATTGGCAATCACCACGACTTGTCCCTGGGCCTGGACGGAGGTAACGAAAACTGCACCTAACAGGACGAAGTAAGAAAATTTCATGGTCGTGTCCTCAAAACACAAAATCAAGCGCAACCGTGAACAGGTTCACCGTGTTGTTGAAGGGCAGGTGTGTCAGGGCGAAATACCCTGGTATTGAGCTATTGGGGGTTTCCAGCCGGTCGTACTGCACCTTGAGCGCCATGTTTTCACGCAAGTCCCAGCGCACACCGATGCTCGCTGAACTCATGGAAATATCCGCAAATTGGGCAGCCTGATCCAGGGCGCCTTTTAACTGCACGATGGCGGGATCAAGGGTCGGATCCAAATTGGTTACGGCCAGCGCACTGGTGTCCATGGCTGCACTTTTGCGGATCTGGCGCGCGAACGAAACATAGGGGGTGAATGCATCGATGCTGTAGCCCACCGAGAGGTGGTAGCCTTCATATTTGCCGGTCAATGCTGCGTGAGTGTCCAGCAGGGTCCATTCGCCCAACAAGCGCCAGGCATCCATATTGGCGTCGAAGCCCAGGCTGGTGTACGTGGGTTTTGCATCGAAGGGATTGGTATAGCCACTGATCTGCCTGGCCTGAGCCGTCAATGAACTGGCCATGGACGCGGGAAGATAAGGATTGGCAGCCATCGCGTTCAGCCCGGCGGAAACCTGTGACAGCCCTGCGTTGAGCTGACTGATCTGCGGTGAGCGCATGGTGTAAGCACTGGTGGTGGTGTGTGACAGTCGCACCGTCAGGTTGGGTGTGGCCGCACTGATGGCGATGCCTGCAATGTCGCGCAGTTCGGCATCGGTTTCCTCCACCGGGCTGGTGTTGTACAGGCGGTGCTTGTAAGAGTCGTTGCCGTAGTAGCCTTGCAACATGAAGGCGGTGTTGCCAACAACGTGGCGCCATTGCAAGTCGGCACCATCGAGGTGGGTGACAATGTTGGGGGTGACATACACCGGGATGGGGGCATGCGCCATCAGGTAGGCGTAACCAATTTCAGCCACGTCGGAGTCAAAAAACAAAGGGCTGCGTATACGGCCCACGCGCACCGCCGTGTTGTTGCTGAACTGCTGGCGCACATAGCCCATGCGTAACTGGGGGTCGAAATCCTCGCCGGCACGCGCAACACCCTGTGCCACCACCGAGGTGTCGGGCAATAGCTGCCAATCGAGTTGCAAACCGGCCACGGAGTCCAGATTGGCGGACCACCCCTGATTGGCCGGTTTTTTTTGTGAACTTGAAAATATTGCGCCAGCCTCGCTGTTGTCGTTATGTGTCAGCCCCAGAGTGGCAAAACCAGAGAGTTTGATCGGATTGAGGGGGGGCTCAGACGCGTCACTGGCGATGGCTGCTGACATGCTGAACATGGAAAGCAGAAGGCCGAGAGATCCGGTTTGAATTCGATCAAGCAGTGATGTTGTCTGCATAAGGCTCCATTTTCTCTATTGATCTGTAGGGTTCGTTGGTATTGCAAGCATAGCAAAGCATCGTTCACCAATCGTTCACAGACGCTATTTGCCAAGCGCCGCCAGCTCGGCTTCGTCGAAGCCCGCCGCACGCCGAGCTTCCAGATTGAAGGGCCCGCGCAGCCTGGGGGCTGAATATTGGACGGCCAGGCGCTGATAAGTCTGGATGGGGTCGAGTCCGCTTTGCTGGCATAGCCAGCGATACCAGCGGTTGCCGGCGGCAACGTGACCGATCTCCTCTTGCAAAATAATTTCCAGGATGTCGGCGCCACGCGGATCGCCGACGGATCGAAGCTTGTCACGAATTTGCGGGGTGACATCCAGGCCACGCGCTTCCATGGTTCGAGGCACCACGGCCAGCCGGGCCAGCAGATTGTTTTTGGTTTTTTCAGCCATGTCCCACATGCCGTTGTGCGCCGTAAAGTCGCCGTACTCAAAGCCCAGGCTGGCCAAATGGTCATTGAGCAAGGTGAAGTGCTTGGCCTCATCTTTGGCAACGGCCATCCAATCCAGATAGAACTGCTGCGGCAAGTCGGGAAAGCGCCAAACAATGTCCAGTGCAAGGTCGATGGCATTGAGCTCAATGTGGGTCAGGGCATGAATCAGGATGGCTCGACCTTCGAGCGTATGAACGGTGCGGCGCTGCACCTGCGACGGCGCCACCAGCATGGGGCGCTCAGGTCGACACGGGAGGCCAAGGGGCTCGTCAAAAGGTGTACTTGTATTGAACAAACTTGTCGCCGGTTGCCAGGCCAGGGTTTGTCGGCATTTTTCAGCAGGATTCTGGATTTGCAGGAGGGCGAGAGCTTGGGCGCGTAAAGGCATATTTAAAAATAGGCTGTAGCCCCCGTACAGCAAGCGTTGGAAGCTATTGAAATAGTAGCAAAAACTGGCAAATAAAGTGGGCTGACTCGATGTCAGTGGCTCGCTGCTGGCGCAGGTGCCGACGCTGTTGTGCCTGCCACCTTGTGGGCGACGGATTTGACCGCATGGGTGGTTGCTGCTGCGCCGTGTTCAATGCCTCTGGCTGCCGCCTTGGCACCACGCTCAACCCCATGCGCACCGGCTGTGACGCCTTTTTTGATGCCCCGTGCGGCCGCTTTTGCACCCCGTTCAATCGGTTTCTCCACCTTTTCAACGAGAGACGGTGACGTGCTTGATGCCGGTGGCTGTGCCGCTTCGTCCGCGTAGGCTGAAACGCCGCAGCAGAGTACGACAGTGAGCATCACAAGTTTGGGGTGCAAGAGCAGATTCATAAGCAAAATATTAAGGTTCTGAAGGAGCTTTTCATAATACGCGCAAGTGCCATGTGGGATGTAACACCGCTTCGCAATCCTGATTTTGGCAGCTCCAAAGATGATTGGGTTATTTAGAACCAACAAAACGGTAGTTCCTGTTTTAAGCGTTGACTCCCAGAATTCATCCCATTGCAAATGGCAATGAATTCTGGAACTCAACCATGATCACAAAACGTCGAATATTCAATATTTCTCTGGCTGCCGTTCTGGCTGGGTCGGCTCTGGGCGCCATCGCCCAGGCACCTGCACCGGTCACGCTGCTCAATGTGTCCTATGACCCGACGCGCGAGCTGTACGTCGAATTCAACGCGGCTTTTGCCAAGCACTGGAAAGCCAAAACCGGTCAGGACGTGACCATCAAACAATCGCATGGCGGCTCGGGCAAGCAAACCCGCTCCATCATCGACGGTCTGGACGCCGATGTCGCCACCCTGGGCCTGGCTGGCGATACCGACGCCCTGGCCACCAACGGCGGCTGGGTTCCCAAAGACTGGCAAAAACGCCTGCCGAACAACTCCTCGCCCTACACCTCCACCATTGTGCTGGTGGTGCGCCAGGGCAACCCCAAGGGCATCAAGGATTGGGATGACCTGATCAAGCCTGGTGTCAGCGTGATCACCCCTAATCCCAAAACCTCGGGCGGCGCCCGCTGGAACTACCTGGCCGCCTGGGAATTTGCCAAACGCAAGTTCGGTGGCGACGCCAAGGCCAAGGATTTCATCACCAAGCTGTACGCCAATGTGCCCGTGCTCGATACCGGTGCGCGCGGCTCCTCCATCACGTTTGCCCAGCGCAACCAGGGCGACGTGTTCATCTCCTGGGAGAATGAGGCCTATCTGCTGGAAAAAGAATTTGGCGGCAAGGTCGACGTGATTTACCCGTCGCTGAGTATCCTGGCTGAACCCGCCGTGACCGTGGTGGACAAGAACGTGGACCGCAAGGGAACCCGCGCAGTAGCCCAAGCCTATCTGGAGTACCTGTACACCGACGAAGGCCAGGACATTGCAGGCAAGAATTTCTACCGTCCAACGTCACCCAAGGCACAGGCCAAGTACGTCAAGCAGCTGCCAAAAATCAAGCTGTTCACCATCGACGAGGCCTTTGGCGGCTGGACCAAAGCGGACAAGGATCACTTTGCCGACGGTGGCAGTTTCGACCAGATTTACCTGAAGAAGTAAGCACAAACGCTGTTACACGTTTTGCCGACAGAGCAATTTTTGCGGCAGCGGTTTAACCGTTGCCGCAAAGACTCTGCCCCTGTATTTCAAGGCGGCCTAGGGTCGTCCGCAGGTATCCATTTAACGACCTATCGAGAAAAACCCATGTCCATCCAAGCTATCAATGTACGCAACCAGTTTCGGGGCAAAGTGCGCGAAATCATCCACGGCGATGTCGTCTCCGAAGTCGATGTCGAAACCCCCTGGGGCATCGTGACCTCGGTCATTACCTCCCGCTCCGTCAAAGACCTGGGTCTGGTGGTGGGCTCCGAGGTGGTGGCACTGGTCAAGTCCACCGAAGTGTCGATTGCCAAGTTGTAACGATTGTTTATAAGTATTTTAGGCCTCCAGCGCTTATGAGGCGTGCGTGAGAAGCTATTAAAACAATAGCGAAATCTGGTTCATCAAACAACGTATCAAGACCGGCAAGCCCGCTTGTCATGCGCCGGGTGGGCTGGACTGATATCAACCATGAACAAGGCAGAACTGTGAACAAACTTCTCACTTTCCCGGATTCGGCCGGCATGGCCTTGTCGATACGGGCCAAAGCACTGCTGTTTCACGACCCGCGCTCCTCCGAATTGCTCGGGCAAGTCGAGCGCATCGCCCGCAGCGACGCAACGGCTCTGATTGTGGGAGAGACCGGCACCGGCAAGGAGTTGATCGCGCGCCACATTCACGCCAAAAGCGGGCGCAAAGGTCCTTTTATCGCTGTCAATTGCGGCGCTTTCAGCGAGACCCTAATCGACGCCGAACTGTTCGGCCATGAAACCGGCGCCTTCACCGGCGCCACGCAAGCCCGCTCGGGCTGGTTTGAAGCGGCCAACGGCGGCACCTTGTTTCTCGATGAAATTGGTGACTTGTCCCTGGCCTTGCAAGTCAAGTTGCTGCGCGTCCTGCAAGAGCGCCAGGTGGTGCGTTTGGGCTCGCGCCGCCCCATTGCGCTGGATGTGCGGCTGGTGGCCGCCACCAATGTGGATCTGCATAAAGCGATCTTGGCGGACCGCTTTCGCGCCGACCTGTACTACCGCCTGAGCGTAGCCACCATCGAGCTGCCCCCGCTGTGCGATCGCCAAGGCGACATTTTGCCGCTGGCCAATCACTTTATCGGCATGTACAGCGCCAAGATGGATATGCACGACATTGGCCTGGCCGCCGATGCCAAGATGGCGTTGCTGGCCTACGAGTGGCCCGGCAACATCCGCGAACTGGAAAATGTCATTCACTACGCCTTGATCGTGTGCCGCGACCAGCTCATCCGGGCCGACGATTTAAAGCTGGTGGGCGCTTTGCACCGCAATCGCGTGGCGCCGCCGACCGAACCCGTCGTCATTCCCGAAGTAGCGCCTGACCATGTCAACCAGGAGCAGGGTCGGGGCGAGTTGTACCAGCGCCTGCAAGACCTGTTTGGTGAACTGATTGAAGCCAGTGACCCCGACCTGTTCGAGTCGGTGGAAGAGGCCTTGATTCGCACGGTCTTTACCTCCTGCCACCAGAACCAGGTGCAAAGCGCCAAGGTGCTGGGCATCAGCCGCAACATCCTGCGCACGCATTTGAAGCGTGTCGGCCTGATTGCTTCTGACACGAATTCATCGCTCTCTCCATTTGAACCTGCCGGGGATATGGCTGCGGCCCACTGACCGCATTCCCACAGCCCGAACCGGTCAACCCGGTGCGGCTGTTTTTGGCGTTTTGCTGTTGATCAGTGGCATCAGGGCCGGGGCCAGTATCTTGAGCAATTGCACCGGCAGTCCGCTGGTGAAGTCGTACCCGGCGGCTTGCGCGCCCGGCACGTAGGCGATGAGGGTGCCAAAGAAACGCCCGTCGATATTGAACACAAAAGTCGCCGAGCGGTTGACCACGCGTGACTCCAGCAAATGCCCGCCGGCGCCGTAGGTGTCAAAGCGCTGATCGCCGGTGCCGGTTTTTCCGCCCACCGGAACGATGCTGCCGTCAGGGCGTACAAAGGCCTGCTTCACGCGCTGGGCCGTGCCCTCTTGCACCACCCGCAGGATGGCGCCGCGCACCGCCTGGGCCACCTCGGGCGACAGCACGCGTTGTGCCTGGCCGGGTTGGTAGCGCAGCAAGGTTTCATAAGGCGTGTTGGCGGCAAAGTGCAGCGACTGGATGCGCATATTGGGTTTGCGCAGCCCGTCGTTGACCAGAATGCCCATCATCTCGGCCAGCGCGGCGGGCCGGTCGGCCGAAGCGCCCAGCGCGCTGGCATAGGACGGCACCATCGACTCAAACGGGTAACCCATTTGGGCCCATTGCTGGTGGATTTCCAGAAAACCTTCGTCTTCGAGCAGGTCCAGAATCCGTTTGTCCTGCGCCTGTTTGCGGTGGGTCGAAAACAGCCAGGTATAGACGGCCTGACGCTCGGCCACGCTGGCCTGCATCACCTGTGTCTGGCTGGCCCCGGGATGGTCTTGTAGGTAGCCCACCAGCCACAGCTCTAGCGGGTGGACGCCCGCCACATAGCCCCGGTCGGCCAGCGACATGTTCTCGCTCGCATATTGCTCGTAGAGCTGGGCCAGTTTGGGCTCACTCGGGTCGATGCCGTCGGGCAGGTTATCTTTCACCAGCGTCTCGAACTGCGCCAGTGGCGCCTGCGGCAGCAAGCTGCGGAAGATGGCCGCCAGCCGCCTGGTGCTTGGGCGCACGCCCTCCAGCAGCAGCTCTTGCGCCTCTTGGGCGGTTTTTCCTTTGTACTTGACCAGGAAGCGGCGCATGAACACCTGGCCTTCGCGGTCGGCAAAGCGGGCCAGGTAGTCGGCGCGGCGCGGGTCGTCGGCGTCGTGCAGCAGTTTGGCCGAAGAGCCGGGGGCCAGGAACATGTAGTGGTGCACCACGTCGCGCATCAGCCGGATGAAGACCAGGTTGACCGAGTTGCGCAAACCATCGCGCACCGACATCACCCGGCTGTCGTCCTCGTGCTTGAAGTTGTTGAAGTGGTGCAGCCCGCCCCCGGTCATGAAGCCCTCGGCCGGGTTGGCCGAGTAACGGCGCTCCAGCGCGGCATCTAACATCAGCGCCAGGCTTTTGTCTTTGGCCGTGACAAAGTAGTCGGCCGCCCAGCGCGTCAGTACGTCTTTTTTGTCGATTTCCAGGGCGCGCAATTGCTCGCTGTCCAGGGTGGAGAGCCGCTGATGCAGCTTGTCCATGAGGTCAAGATAGGTCACCAGCGTGCGCAGTTTGGCGGTCGAGCCAAGGTCGAGTTTGGTGCCTTCATTGATGTTGAGCGGCTGGTCAAAGTTGTCGGTTTGTACCCGCAGGTAGTTGGCGTTTTCCCCGCGCTCGTACAGGGTGAAGCTGTACACCACCTTGGCCGGGTCACCGCGGTCTAGCAATTGTTTGGCCGACAGTCCGGCGGCTTGCGCCTTGGCCGGGTCGCGCAACTCGCGCAGCAGGCTCGTCGCGGCGGCCTGCGCCGGTGCATCGAGCGTGCTGGCGACTTGCAGGTCCAGCCGATCCAGGTCGTACAAGCGGCTGCCGCCGAACAGGCTGGTCAGGTGCAGGCGCACCGCATTGGCTGCCTTTTGCGAGACAAACGACACCGCCACCGCAGGCACCTTGTCAATGCGGCGCTGCAACTTGGCCTGCAACGCCGCATCGAGCAGCGCGGGTGTGATCACCCCGGCGCTGCCCAGCAGGCGCAGGTGGCTGTTGGTGAGCTGCTCCAGCTCGGTTTCGTTGGCGTCCAGGTAGTACGAAGGGCGGCGCTGGGACACCAGCAGGCTCAGCGCCTGCTTGAACAGCTGCCCCTGTTCGGCCAGCTCGGCGGGTTGAGTCAGCGCCTGCTTCAAAAGGCGGTTGGCTTGCTCAATGTCATGCCCGTACCAGGCCCACAGGCCATCGCCCAGACCATGCACCTCGCCAAAACCGGCCTTGGCCGACAGGGGCATGGTATTGAGGTAGCTCAGCACAATCTGGCGCCGCACGGCGCTGGTGTCTTCGCCCTGCTGGTAGGCGCGCAAGGTGGCCGACACCATTTGCTGCAGTTTCTCGGTGGCCGTGGAGGTGCGCCCTTCGGACGAGTGGCGGTACTTTTCAATCTGGGTGGCCAGCGTGCTGCCGCCAGGCGAGCGAGCGTCGCCGGTGAGGCTGTTTTTGGCTTTGATCAGCACCGCATTGGCCAGCCGCTCCCACTGCACTGCCGGGTTGCGCTGAGGGTGCTCGGGGTCGAGCAGCTCGCGGTTCTCGATGAATAGCAGGGACTGCACCAGGACCGGCGCGATGTCTTCAAAACGCGCGAAGACCCGCCTCGGATAACGCTCCTGAAACAGGCTGTCGTTGTGCCAGTCCAGAATACTCAGTCCGCTCTGGGTTTTTTCAGGGTAGGGGGCGAAATAGCCCTGATCGACCAACTGCGCCATCCCAGGCGAAATCTGCGCCTGTTTGGCAATTTTGAAATCACGGGTTTTGAGCTTGTCCAGAAACAGCGGTAACTGCGAATAGCCGAGCCGATCATCGTAAGGCGCACTCCTGGGGAAGCGGATGGACGCGCTGGCGCCATCGCCCACGCTATAGCTGGCCTTGCGCGCCAGCTTGGCAAAAAACTTCGCCTCGAAGGCAAAAGTCTGCATCTCGTACACAGCCAGCAGCCCCGCAACGCCCAGCAAAGCCAGCACGGCCATGACCCATTTAACCCGCATTCGTTTCATCCTGAACCTTCAACCTATCAATCGAATCAGGAGAAATAGAAACTCACTGACAGGCCCAAATTATCCCGTGCAATGGGGGCGCAAAATTTTGACTCAGCAATCAGTGTGGTGCGGGCGGTGGAACTTGAATCGGAGGAAAGTGGGGACGGAAATTGCTATGAATAAAATAGCTGCCTACGCACTGTTGCAGGCAGGGCAATTGCACCTAAATTGATAGCAGAAATCCACGCTACCAAGCCAAATCCGAGAAACTATAAGCTTCTCAAATTTTGGACAAAATCGTTGATGAGCAAAAGCACAGGGACAAGCCTGCTGGAATACTTGGGACGAATCCCCGATCCCCGGGTCAAACGCACGCAGCGCCACGAACTGATGGACATTCTGGTAATCGCACTGTGCGCAGTCATTGGCGGGGCCGATGATTGGGTCAGCGTTGTGCAGTTCGGCAAAGCCAAGATAGACTGGTTCTCCACCTTTTTGAAGTTGCCCAACGGCATCGCCTCGCACGACACCTTTGGGCGGGTGTTCCAGATCCTTGACTCCAAAGTGCTCGAACAAGTGTGCATCGAATGGCTGCAAAGCATCGCTGGTCAAGTTGAGGGTGTGGTGGCCATTGATGGCAAAAGCCTGTGTGGCTCACGCAACGGCAAACAGTCACCGCTGCATATCGTGAGCGCGTGGGCGTGTCAGAACAGCATGTTGCTGGGGCAGGTGCAAACGGACAAAAAATCCAATGAAATCACTGCCATTCCCAAATTATTGAAACTGCTCAGCATCAAGGGTTGCATCGTCACCATTGATGCCATGGGGTGTCAAAAGGCGATCACCCAAGCCATCATCGACAGTGAGGCCGACTACGTGCTCACCCTCAAGTCCAATCACCCTTACCTGCACCGGCAAGTGGCCTCGTGGTTTCAAAAGAACCATGAAACTGACTTTGCCCAACAAACGTATAGCTACAGCCTGGAGAACGCACAGACCAACAATCACGGTCGCATCGAAAGCCGGGAACATTGGCTCATGGAAGTACCCGAGTACTTGAGACGGGCCACCAAGCACTGGACGAAGTTGCAAACCATCGCCATGGTGCGGCGCACCCGTCAGGTCGGCGACAAGAGTAGCGAGGAAACTCATTACTACATCAGCAGCCTGCCTTTGAGCGCAGGGGCCAAGAGTGTCGCCCAAGCCATCCGCAGCCACTGGGCGGTGGAGAACTCACTGCATTGGTCGCTGGATGTGGCCTTTCGCGAGGATGCCAGCCAAGTTCGAAAGGATGAAGGGCCTGCGAACCTGGCTTGCCTACGACGCCTTGCGCTCACCCAGCTTAAACGCGAGACCAGTCTGAAAGTGGGCATCAAGAACAAACGCTGCCGCGCCGGCTGGGATCCCTCGTATATGGAGACCGTCTTGAAAACTGGCGTGCTATCAATTTAGGTGCAATTGCCCTGCTGTTGCAGGGCAATTGCACCTAAATTGATAGCAGCAATCCAAGCCACCAAGCCAAAAGTGAGGAAACTATAGACCTCTCGTTTTGGAAAATGGATTGTTGATGATTGAAAGCACAGGGACAAGCCTGCTGGAATACTTGGGACGAGTGCCCGACCCACGGGTTAAACGCTCGCAGCGCCACGAATTGATGGACATTCTGGTAATCGCACTGTGCGCAGTCATTGGCGGGGCCGATGATTGGGTCAGCGTGGTGCAGTTCGGCAAAGCCAAGAAGGACTGGTTCTCCACTTTCTTGAAGTTGCCCAACGGCATCGCCTCGCACGACACCTTTGGGCGGGTGTTCCAGATACTGGACTCCAAAGTGCTCGAACAAGTGTGCATCGAATGGCTGCAAAGCATCGCTGGTCAAGTTGAGGGTGTGGTGGCCATAGATGGCAAAAGCCTGTGCGGCTCACGAAACGGCAAGCAATCGCCCCTGCATATCGTGAGCGCGTGGGCGTGTCAGAACAGCATGCTGCTGGGGCAAGTCCAAACGGACAAAAAATCAAATGAAATCACCGCCATCCCCAAATTATTGAAACTGCTCAGCATCAAGGGTTGCATCGTCACCATTGATGCCATGGGGTGCCAAAAGGCGATCACCCAAGAAATCATCGACAGTGAGGCCGACTACGTGCTCACCCTCAAGTCCAATCACCCTTACCTGCACCGGCAAGTGGCCTCGTGGTTTCAAAAGAACCATGAAACCGACTTTGCGCAACAAACGTACAGCTACAGCCGGGAGAGCTGGTTATGCGCCAAATCTAGGCGCATTGCCTGGTTTTAGCCAGAATCTTCGTTGATGAATTGCCCTCGAATTCGAGGTGAAAAATGTCATCAAACTCTCCTCGTTTAGTCCACTATTTTCCCTCTGAAACGTTGATAAAGGAGGCCCCAAAATGATGCTGTTTTGATGCGAGAAGAAGACCATGCGCGTAATCCAGAACGAACAAATGACGATCGGTGAAGTCGACATCTCCAAGATCAACTTCAACTACAAATCACGCGATGACATCCCCAAGATTCTCAAAGGCCTGCAGTTCATTTACACCCACGTAGAGCTGCGCACGGCGATCTTTCAATTGCTGCAGAGTCAACCCAACCGTGAGCAAATCCACCGGGCGCCCCGGCATGACCTTGTGGACGATTCTGGTTGGTGGCGTGATCCGGCTTGATTTGAACTGTGACTATGACCGCCTGCATGAGTTGGACAACCACCACAACACCATCCGCGAGATGCTCGGCCACGGTGCTTTCGATGATGTGAGCTACCACTTTCAAACTCTCAAAGACAACGTCGGCCTGCTTCAGCCAGAGCTCCTGGACGAGATCAACCAACTTATCGTCCAGGCCGGTCATGGGGTGGTAAAAAAAAGGCCGGCGAAGCCCTGCGTGGGCGGTGCGACTCCTTTGTCCTTGAAACCAACGTTCACTTCCCCACCGACATCAACCTGCTGTGGGATGCAATGCGTAAAATTATCAGCCTCACCGCGTAGTGGTGCGACGATCTTGGCATGAGCGACTGGCGTCAAAGCGCTTACAACCTGCGCCACGTCAAGCGCCTCATGCGCACAGCGCAAAACAGAAAGCGCTAGCCAAAGCCAAGTCGCCCGAGCAAGTGCTCAAAAACGAGGCCCTCATCGTGCAAGCGCATCAGGACTACCTAAGTGTGGCTCAAGCCTACCTGGACAAGGCCAGCCAGACGCTGGCCCTGATTGAGGCGCAGGCCTTGACAGATGTCTTTGACCTGGTGAGAAAAGTGGAGATCGAAGGTTTCTTGGTCCATGCTGATCGCCAGATCGACCAAGTTCGCAGGCGCGTCATTCTGGGTGAGGCCATCCCCCACGGCGAAAAAGTGTTCTCCATATTCCAGCCCCACACCCAATGGATCAGCAAAGGCAAGGCCGGCGTTGCGGTAGAACTGGGCGTCAAGGTGTGCATCCTGGAAGACCAGCATCAATTCATCCTGCACCATCAGGTGATGCAACAGCAGAGCGATGATCAAGTGACGCTGGAGATGGTGGCCCAGGCCAGGAAACGGTTCCCCCTGCTCAATGCCTGCAGCTTTGACAAGGGCTTTCACTCACCGGCCAACCAGATCGCCTTGAAGGCTCAATTGGAACTGGTGGTCTTGCCCAGAAAAGGCAAACTGAGCAGGCAGGCGCAAGCACAAGAACAGGCCCCTGATTTCGTCAAAGCCCGCCGGGCACATTCAGCGGTGGAGTCGGCGATCAATGGGCTCGAAGTGCATGGCCTGGATGTCTGCCGGGACCATGGTATTGAGGGCTTCAAGCGCTATGTGGCGTTGGCAGTGGTGGCCAGAAATATCCACCGCATTGATGCGATTGTGTGGCAACAAGAGATTGAGCGCGAGCAGCTGCAGCGTGAAAGCAAATATGCCGATCGCGACACGACCTACAAGCTGGCGGCGTAGCAAACGCGAACGCGAACGAAACAGCTTTGGTGCGTAGGATTTTGAAAACCAGGGATACGCGCGTTTAAAAACGCCGCGATTTCTTGGTTTTGTAGGAACAGGGATGCGACGAGTCCACGCAGTGAATGAATTCAGACAGAAAATGACATGTGCTTAAATTTCAGGCAGGTTATTTTTGAAAAAAATAGGGTTTCCGGTCAGACACTAATTAGTCGTTCAAACTGCCACATCCCCACAATGTCCTGCGCAACGGGAGCGACAAGCAGCAGCACAAAAAATGCAAAACTCGCACCCGTTGCATGCCGTTGGATGCCCAGCCAACGTGGTATTCGACGAGCCAAAAGCACGCTGAGAAGAAACCAGCCACCAACGACGAAAACCATTACAGCACCCGACAACAGTGCGTAGGCAGCTCTTTTATTCATAGCAATTTTCAATTCACCCTTCCTCCGATTCAATTTCCACCGCCCGCATCCGGCTCAAAGAGGTCGAGTCACTTTTGACGATTACCGGGACGCCATGTTGCAATACAAGACCTGCCCCCATGTCTTCTCCCGCTGGCTTGGGCTGATTCAAGCGTTGAGGTCGGCGCCTCGGGTTTCGGGCAGGAAGAAATACCCGACCACCAGCGCCATCAGCAGCAGCACGGCGGGGTAGACCAGGCCCATCAAAGCACTGCCGGTGTTCTTGGCAATCAGCGCCACCATATAGGGCGAGAGTCCGCCAATCCAGCCTGCGGCCAGGTTGTGGGGCAGCCCCACGGCGGTGTAACGGGTGCGGGCGCTGAACAGCTCGGACAGCAAGGCGGTTTGCGGGCCGGTGACCAGGGCCACGGCCAGCACCAGAATCAATAGCAGCACAAAAATCAGCCCCGGTTGGTTGGCCAATGACTCCAGACCGACATAGACCGGCAAAATCGACACCGTGCCCAGCAACAACCCGGCCAGCACCACGGGCCGCCGCCCAAGCCGGTCCGACAGCATGCCGCACACATAGGTGAGTGGAAACAGGCACAGCGTGGCGACCAGCGCGACGCCACCGGCCAGTGCCGGGTCCATATTCACGACGGTTTTGAGAAAGATGGGCGCATAGACCTGCGAGCAAAAAAACAGCACGCTGCCACCAGCTGAGATGCAAAAGAACAGCAAGGCCATGCGGCCCCGGGTTTGCGGGTCGCGCAGGCAGTCTTGCAGCGGCGTAACGGCGGTGTGGCGCTGCTGGCGCAAATGCTCGAACACGGGGGACTCATGCAAGGCCAGACGCGCCTTCACGCTGGCCAGCAGCAGCACGGCCGACAGCAGAAACGGAATGCGCCAGCCCCAGCTTTTGAAATCCGCATCACTCAGCCAGGTCTGCAGCAGCATGATCTGGAAGGTGGAAGCCAAAATGCCCAGCCCGCCCATCCACTGCAGCACGCTGGTCATGGCGCCCCGGCGCTCGGCCGGTGCATGTTCGGCCAGATAGACGTTGGCACCGCCAATTTCACCGCCCATGGCCAGTCCCTGAATCAGCCGCAGGGCCAGCAGCATGCCGGTGGCGACCCAGCCCCACTGGGCATGGGTGGGCAGCAGCCCGACCGCAAAGGTGGCCGCGCCCATGATGCCGATGGTGGCGATAAAGGTTTTGCGGCGCCCATAGCGGTCGCCAAAGGAGCCAAACAGGGCCGCCCCAATCGGACGCACCACCATGCCCATGCCAAAGGTGGCCAGGCTATAGAGCAGCCCGGCCACCGGGTCGTCCGGGGGGAAGAAGAGCGCGGCGAAATGGACGGCCAGCGTGGCAAAGGTGAGAAAGTCGTACCACTCGATAAAGGTGCCAAAGCAGGCGGCCAAGGCCACTTTGCGGTAGGCCTTGGCATCGGCGTCAATGAGGGGCGTGTGGGTCAGGGGGAGTGAATTCGTGCGCATAGGCTCAAGTATGTCGCCTAAATGCGCTCACAGCGTTTCCCCCAAGGGCCGCACAAGCTGCTACGTCATGTTGTTTATGGAAAAACTCTTGAGGTATTCATCCGCCGCGGTGGCGTCAAACACCTTGCCCATGATTCGGTATTTTCTGTAAGCCCCATCGGGTGCGCGCCAGCCCGTCAGGGCCATTTGCTTCTTGGCATCGGTGAGCATGAAGACTTTTTCGGCAATCTGCTTGTAGTTCACCTCGGTCTTCAGGTAACCCCAGCGCTTCATCTGGGTGAGCATCCACACCGCCATGGACTGCCACGGGATCGGGTCAAACATCACCCGGTCCGGCACGCTGCGGCTGTTACCCAGACCATCGTCGTACCGGCCCGTCAAGATCTGCGTGAGCAGTTCTTCGGGCTGGTTCAGATAGGCTTTGGGCGCAATGGCCTTGACGATCTGATCGCGCGCACCGGGCTGGCTGGCCAGTACCGAGGCGTTGATGATGGCCCGGTACAGCGCTGCAAAGCTGTTGGGGTTTTTCTGGATGAACTCGGTGCTGGTGCCAAATGCGCAGCATGGGTGGCCGTCCCAGATGTCCTTGGTCAGCAGGTGAATGAAGCCCACCCCGTCAAACACGGCGCGCTGGTTGAAGGGTTCGGCCACGATAAAGCCGTCAATGGACTGGTTTTTCAGGTTGGCCACCATGTCCGGGGGCGCCATGACACGCAGTTGCACATCGTTGTCTGGATGCAGACCATGCTCTGCCAGGTAGTAGCGCAGCAGGTAGTTGTGCATCGAATGCTCAAACGGAATGGCAAACGTCATGCCCTTCCATTGCTTAGGGTTGCGCTTGTCCTTGTGCTTGATGTGCAGGGTTATGGCGTTGCCATTGTTGTTCTGGATCGAGGCCACATGCATGCCCATGGGGGCGGCGCCCAAGCCCAGCGACATGGCCAGCGGCATAGGAGACAACAGGTGGGTGGCATCGAGCTCATGCTGCAGGAGTCGGTCCCGGATCGCGCCCCAGCCGGGCGTCTTGATCAGCTGGACATTGAGGCTTTCTTTTTGATAGAGCCCCAATGGCGCCGCCATGATGAGCGGACTGGCGCAGGTGATGGGCAAAAAACCCACCTTCAGGTCTTTTTTCTCCAGCGTGCCCCGCTCTTGCGCCATGGCTTGCAAGCTGGTCAGTGCGCCCATCGGCAGGGCTGCGGCAATCGCAGCGCGCGCCGTGCCCACGCCCACAGCTTGCAGAAAACGCCGACGCACGCTGTCCACCGGAAAGATCGCCTTGACCAAACTGGCCTCGATCAAGCGGTTCTGGTAGTGCTCCACTTGCTCTGCAACGCTGGGCACTGCTGAAGTTTGCGCCGCCGCTGGCGCCTGCTTGGCAGCCGCATCGACGCAAGAAAACATAGCATGCTGACCGCCACAAGTGCAAGCCAGTTGCAGAGGTTGATCGGGGTTGTAAGGGTCAAAGTGATCGGTGCGCATCAGCAGAGCCTTCTCAATACTGCTTGTACGGCAAGAACTTGCCCGACAGCACCACATTGACACGGTCGCCCTTGGGGTCGGGCTGGCGCACGATGTCCATGCTGAAGTCGATGGCACTCATGATGCCATCGCCAAATTCCTCGTGAATGAGTTCCTTGATGGTGGTGCCGTAGACGCTGACAATCTCATACCAGCGGTAGATCAATGGGTCGGTCGGTACCGGCGTGGGCAGTGAACCTTTGTAGGGCACTACTTGCAGCCACTTTTGCTCTTCCACCGTCAGGCCGAAAATCTTGCCGACAATCTTGGCCTGCTCGGCGTCCAGCGTCATCTGGCCCAAGCAGGCGGCTGTGACCCACTCCTTGGAAAGGCCGACTTTTTTGGCCACGGCATCCCACTTGATGCCTTTGGCGACTTTGGTACTGATGATTTTTTCGGTGACTTCCAGGCGGTTCATGTTGACTCCAGTAAAAATTAAGTTGGGTTAAAAATGGGTTGAAATGGCGTCAGTGCGCAATGGCACGCGACACCAGAAAATCGACAATGTGGTTGCGCAGCTCGTAATAGCCGTCCAGGTGGTGCAGGCTGGCGCGCACGCGGCTGCGCGGCAGCGGATTGACCACCACTTCGGCAATACCCCCGGGCACATAGCCCGTCGCAGACTCATTGCCGTTGCTCATGAGCAAGATGCGATCAGCCAGCAAAATGGCTTCATCGACGTCGTGAGTGATCATGAACACGGTTTGCTGTGTCTGGCGCACGATGCTCATGAGCTCGTCCTGAATGGTGCCGCGGGTCAGCGCATCGAGCGCACCAAAAGGCTCATCGAGCAGCAACATTTTGGGCTGGATGCAAAAAGCGCGCGCAATGCCCACCCGCTGCTTCATGCCGCCCGAGAGTTGGCTGGGCTTCTTGTCAATGGCCGGACTCAAGCCCACCATGGCGACGAACTTTTCCACATGCGTGTTGACCGCTGCATGACCCCAGTCCGGCCAGCGCGATTTGACGGCAAAGGCAATGTTCTGGCGTACCGTGAGCCAGGGCATCAGCGCATGACTTTGGAACACCACGCCGCGCTCCAGGCTGGGCCCGGTGACCTCCCGGCCATCCATGAAGACGTTGCCGGTGGTGGCGGTGTCGAGCCCCGCCAGCACATTGAGAATGGTGGTCTTGCCACAGCCCGAGTGACCAATGATGCAGACAAACTCGCCCCGCGCCAGCGCAAAGCTGACATCGGCGAACACCGGCTTGGCCGCAACAAAGGCTTTGCTGAGCCCTTCAATCTGGAGCAGTGAATTCACGTTGGAGGTCTTTCCTTGAGGTACGGCATAGGAGGCGACAGGCATTCGCAAAGAGGTGTCACTCCACATAGGTCACCCTCTTTTGTATCTGGCCAAACATCAGGTCCAGCAGCATGCCCACCACACCAATCACGCCAATGGCAAAGATCACATTGGGCAGCGACAGGTTGTTCCACTCGTTCCAGACAAAGTAGCCAATGCCGGTGCCGCCCACCAGCATCTCGGCAGCCACAATTACCAGCCAGGCAATGCCCATGCTGATGCGCATGCCGGTCAGGATGGTTGGCGCCGCAGCCGGCAGGATGACCTGAAAGGCCCGGCGCAAATGACTAACCTCCAACGTGCGAGCGACGTTGAGCCACTCGCGCTTGACCGATGCCACGCCAAAAGCGGTATTCACCAACATCGGCCACACCGAGCAAATGAAGATCACGAAGATGCCGCTCACATCCGAGTCTTTGAGTGTGTACAGCGCCAGTGGCATCCAGGCCAGCGGGCTGATGGGCTTGAGCACCTGAATGAAAGGGTCAAAAGCCTTGCGCATCAGCGGTGACATGCCAATCAAAAAGCCCAGCGGAATCGCCACCAATACGGCCAGCAGAAAGCCCAGTCCGACCCGGCCCAGCGAATAGGCCAGCTGGATACCGATTCCCTTCTCGTTGGGGCCACGGTCATAAAAAGGGTCCGACAAATGCGTGAGCGCGGCCTGACCTACTTGAAGCGGGGACGGAAATCCGGTGCTCTTGGCCGTACCGGGATCTTTGCCCATCATCTTCTGGTATTCCAACTCTTCGCCCGTCTGTTGCTTGCCTGCAGCACCCAAGGTCGGGCCGATCGTGGCCAGTTGCCAGATGCCAATAAAACAAAAGAGCAGTAGCAGCGAAACCACCGTGGCCCGCAGATTCAGGGTTGCCAGTGTTTTCATACTCATCCCATCTTGCTGATGGCAAAGCTCTTGGCGTAAGCGTCTGCCTTGGCAGCGTCAAACTCCTTGCCCATGATCTTGTGCTTGGTGTAGGTGGGACCGTCCACAAAGGGCTGACCGAGTGCTTTCATGTGCTTGCGGGCATCAGTGATCATGAACACTTTTTCGGCGATTTGTTTGTAATTCACTTCGCCCTTGATGTAGCCCCAGCGCTTCATCTGCGTGAGCATCCACACCGCCATGCTCTGCCAGGGCATCGGATCAAAGTCGACCCGGTCCGGCAAATTTTGAATCTTGCCCGAACCATCGGCATATTTACCGGTCAGCACCTGGGTCAACACCGCTTCGGGCTGATTGAGGTACTGGGCCGGAGCAATCACCTTGGCAATCAGCTCACGATTACCCGGCAGGCGTGCCATGGCGGCAGCAGTTAGCACGGAGCGATACAACGCAGCAAAGGTATTTGGATTCTTCTGAATGAACTCGGTGCTGGTACCAAAGGCGCAGCAGGGGTGGCCGTTCCACAAGTCCTTGGTCAGGGTGTGCAGATAGCCCACTTCGTCATAGACCGCACGCTGGTTGAACGGATCGGGGCCGAGGAAACCGTCAATATTTCCCGCACGCAGATTGGCAACCATTTCGGCTGGCGGCATGACGCGCAGTTGCACATCGGTGTCGGGGTTGAGTCCGTGCTCGGCCAGGAAGTAGCGCAGCAAAAAGTTGTGCATCGAGTAGTCAAACGGAATGCCGAACTTGAAACCTTTCCAGTTTTTGGGGTCGCGGTTGTCCTTGTGACGCAAGGACATGGTGATAGCCTGTCCATTGATGTTCTGAATGGTGGCCACGTTCATCGGAGTCTGGTTGGAGCCCAGGCCCATCGAAATCGCCAGCGGCATCGGAGACAGGAAGTGCGAGGCGTCGTACTCCTTGTTAATCATCTTGTCGCGAACCAGCGCCCAGCCAGCGGTCTTACTCAGTTCGACATTCAAACCCTGCTTGCTGTAAAAGCCCAGCGGGTGCGCCATGATCAGCGGCGTAGCGCAGGTGATTGGGATGAAACCGATTTTGAGCTTGGTCTTTTCCAGCGCATTCTTGTCTTGCGCCATGGCCTGCAAACTGGCCATGGGCAACACACTACTAATAGCCGCCATGGCTGTGCCCTTGCCAACGGCACGCAAAAAACGCCGACGAACTGCGTCTTGCGGGAAGATCGCCTTGACCAGCGTGGCCTCGATGAAGGCATTGGAATAGTCCTCGAACTCACTGCTCAAGCTGCGCCGCTTGAGTTCAGCGGTCGCGCTGCTGGCAGCGCTTTCTTGCTGGTGCTCGGCCACCGTGTGGTCTTTGCCGCAGCTGCACTTGAGCATCAGGGGGCGGTCGGCGTTATAGGGGTCAAAGTACTGCGTCATGAATTCACCTCTAGGAGTTGGATGTTTTCATCTACGCAAAGGTCGGGCCAACTTCAAGCGCAGTCCCCACCCATGCCGAAAGTCATGCCCAGCTAAACGACGTCTTGTAGTGGCAGCCCTACAGCATCGGGTTAAAAACCCGGTAATTCAGCCGCCCGATGCCGTGTGCTTGTGTCGTTCGGCAAAAAGCGCCAGCTCCACATCATTTTTGGCGCCGGTCTTCTCAAGAATCCGGGCTCGGTATGTACTCACGGTGTTGGGTGCCAGCTTAAGTTGCGCACCAATTTCGCTCACGGTCTGACCGGCGGTCAACAAACGAAACACCTGGTACTCGCGATGCGACAGGGCATCGACCCCCCCCGAAACCGCCAGAGCAGCTGGCCTGGAGCGCCCTGATGCTGCGCCCATGGCCGCGGCCAAGGCCTCGGCCGTAGCGGGGGTGACAAACATGCCACCAGCGGCGACCTTGCGCACGGCCGCCACCATGTCGTCCGGGTCCGCACTCTTGTTGAGATAGCCGCCTGCACCCAGCTTGATGCAACGCACCGCATACTGTTTTTCAGGGTAGGTGCTAAGCATCAACACAGGAAGCGTCGGGTACTCGCGGCGCAAAATCTGCAACACTTCCAGGCCATCCTGGTCCGGCATGGCGATGTCCAGCAACACCAGATCCAGCCCGGCCACACCGCCCAGTGCACGCACCTGCGAGAGCACCTCCGAGCCGGTCTGGGCCTCAGCCAACACGCACACCTCTGGTGCATCGGCCAGCACTTGCTTGAGCCCTTCGCGCACGATGCGGTGGTCATCACCAATCAGCACTCTTATCATGCTATTTATTCAGGAGCGGCATACGCAGGCTGAATAAGGACCCACGACCGATTTGACTTGAAATTTCGAGCTGCCCGCCAAAATGGCGGGCGCGCTCGCGCATGCCCATCACGCCATAGGCCGTGGGCGCCTCAAACAACTGCGCAGCGGCACCGCAGCCGTTGTCCTGCACCGATATCGTCAGCACCTTGGCTTGAACCTGAATGCGCAGGGTGATAGCTGTGGCCTGGGCGTGGCGGGCCACGTTGCTGAGCATTTCCTGAAAGATGCGAAACACCGACATCGCTTCGGGCTCGGGCAGCTCTACGCCCTCGGTACCCTGCATATCCCAGTCCAGCACCAGTTCGGCAGATTGTGAAAATTCGTGCGCCTGCCACTCCAGCGCGGCCCACAGGCCCTGATGATCGAGGATGCTGGGGCGCAGGTCGGTGATGATGCGCCCCACGTTGTCCACCGCGCGTTCAATCAAGCCGCTCATGTTGCGGCACTTGCTGCGCAGGCGGGTGCGCATGGCTTCGGCTTCGTGTGGCGTGCGCTGCGTTTGCTCGCTCAGACGTTTGTCCATCCAGTTCACATCCATCTTCAGTGCCACCAGCAGACTGCCCAGCTCGTCATGCACCTCACGGGCAATGCGGGTGCGCTCTTCCTCACGCACAGTTTCAGAATAGGCAGATAGTTCACGCAGCTGCCCCAGCGCGACCGACAACGCCTGGGTGCGATCCACCACCCGCTGCTCCAGCTCGCTTTTGGCCACATGCAACGCATCGGCGGCGCGCTTGCGATCGGTGATGTCAACAAAGGTCACGACCGCGCCCAGCAAGGTGTCGCCGTCCATCAGCGGGTAGCTGGAGTATTCGACCGGAAAACAATGCCGGTCGCGGTGCCAGAACACCTCGGTGTCAATGCGGCACGGCAAGCCCTGGCGAAAGGCGTTGAAGATGGGGCAATCTTGCTCTGCATAGGGCTGGCCATCAGGGTGCGAGTGGTGCGTCACCTCATGCATGTTGCAGCCCAGCACCTCGTCGGGCTCGCGTCCGATCATGCTGGCACCAGCCCGGTTGATGAAGGTGCAGCACCCTTCCATATCAATGCCGTAAATGCCCTCGCCAGTGGACTCCAGCAGCAAGGCGAGCTGTTTTTGAACAGCGTAATCAACCGCTGTTTTAGGCGTTATGAGAACTTTTTGAGCGTCGATGTGCATGGCTTGGGCTGCATGCAATGGCTATGCCAGCTTTTTCCATTACCGCCCTTGATGTCAAACGAATGCCGTTGGCGTCCACGGCCATTCATGAGTGCACGTATGCCTCTTTACTTTGGAGTCATGTTTTCCCAAGCACTGAGGACCTCGGCCGCGTACATCAGGGCGGGGCCGCCGCCCATGTAGACGGCAATGCTGAGCATTTCTTCCACCTCGGCTTTGGTGCATTCGAGCTTGATCAAAGCCTTGACGTGAAAGCCAACACAACCAGAGCAATGCTGTGTGACGCCAATGGCCAGTGCAATCAGTTCTTTGTTTTTTGCGCTGATGGCTCCTTCTGCCATCGCGGCTCGTGCCAGTTGTCCAAATCCTTGCATGGCTTCGGGTTGCGATTTTCGAAAGGGTGCCAAATTTTCGTTGATGTCTTGAATCAGGCTGACGTGGTTAAAGGTGCTCATGGCGGATATCCAATTTTTAAAAATAGTCTTGAAATTAAATTCAATGCAGCGAGAGTGGCATCGATGTTGTCTTGACGCGCACGACGATCTGGCGCTGTTCGTAAGGGATGGCGTCACAACCTGTCAAAGACGCAGCAATTGTTTTGGCCTGGCGCGAGATGGGTTCAATGAACCGACTGGCATTTCCATCGACAGTGATGCAATCGCCTAGGGCGTAAATATCCGGGTTGCTGGTGCGCAATGTTTGGGCCTCTACCGCAATGCCGTTCTGCCATGCCAGAGCGGCGCTTTGTGCGAGTCGGCTGGGTGGGGTCAAACCGGTTGCTGCGATCACCTGGTCGGCTTCAAACTGCTGACCACATTCGGTGCTGACACGAATTCGCTCGTCAATTTTCTCGACCTTGGCGACCTTCACGCCACCCACAAAGCGGATCGGCAGGTCTTTCCAGGCTTGCAGCACTTGCTGACCGGCCTGTTCAGCCTGCCAGCGTGCCAAAGGCTCGGCCTGCACATCGAGCAGCGTGATGCGGTGGCCCCCCAGTGCCAGGTCGTTGGCAAGTTCGCTGCCAATCAGGCCTGCGCCGACGATCATCACGTCTTTCGCACCGGATTCATCTACCTGACCGAGCGCGGCGCGCAATTGCAGGTAAGCACCCAAATGGTTGATGCGCCAGCACAGGGATGCTGGTAACGGCGCAGGCAACGCAGCTTGTGCGCCGTGGGCCAGCACCAGCTGGTCGTAGCGCAACGTGCCACGGGTGGTACGCAACTGCTTGCTATCGGCACTGATGCTGATCGCGTGGGTGTGGGCCAGCAGCCGCAGGTTCAGCCGCCGGGCTGCATCGACACCAGTTTCCCGCACGAGTTTTTCACAGGGGAGTTGGCGCGCCATGGCGACTGAGAGCAGCGGTTTGTCGTACACATCGCCAGCACAAACCGTCACCAAGGTGATCGGCAACGTCGCATCCGCAGCGCGCAGGTTTTCGGCCAGCTGCCAGCCAGCGCGTCCCGCGCCCACGATGACGACGCCGGGCCGGTGGCGCTGACCGGGCAAGGCGACGGGGTTACAGTTTTTCGCGTTAGCGCGCAGCGTTTCAAGACTGGGCGGCTCGTAAATTTCAAAGTCCGACTTGGTCACGCCACACAGCGGGCAAGCCCAGTCCTCGGGGATGTCAGAAAAACGCGTGCCAGCAGGCAGGCTACTGTCGGGGTCGCCTTCGGCTTCGTTGTAAATCAAGCCACAGGCAACGCAGATGTATTGTTGCCAAGGTGCCAAAGTTTGCACGGCTTGTGCGACGGCGGTGAGCGCATTCATGCAGGCATCTCCTCAGCGCTCAAACGTGCGATTTCCTTGCGCAGGTGTTTGATGGCGGGGGTGACGATGGCCACAAAATGCGCCTCGCGCACGCGTCGCTGCACGTCTGAGCTCATCAGGTAGCCGCGTGCGCCCTGGTGCATCAGCGCGGACTGGGTGGCGCGCAGGCACAGCTCGGCCCCGTGGGCACGGGCATCAAGCACGTCGATGAAAAATTCGGTCGACGTGTCAAACGGGGTTTGTGCCATTTTTTGCACTCGTGCCACCAACGCATTGAGCTCGGCTTGCAGCGTGTCGGGGCGGTCTTCCAGGTACTGATTGACGTGGCCTAGCTGGGATTCCACCGCCCACATGGACTCAATCGCACCCTGGATGATGCCCACCGCAATGCCACATTGCAGCATGACAAAGGCGGCGCGGATGTGGGCAATGAGGGATTTGGCCGGGTCGGCCATGATGTCGTCCTGTCCGACAAAATAATCTTTCAGTCGCAGCGCGTAAGTGCCGGTGCCTTCCATGGCCGAGAAGGTGGGGCACTCAACCAATTCCATGCCAGGGGCATCGCAACGCAGCAGGAACATGAGTTCGGCGTTGCTCTCAGGCAAGGCGGCAATCGCGCCGCAGTAGTGGTCGGCTTGCAAGTTGCTGATCCAGGGCAAGGTGCCATTGACCATATAGCCGCCGTCGACTTTGGTGGCTTTGAGCAGCAGGCTCTCGATTTGCGCATAACTTTTCATGGGGTTGGACAGCGCTGTGCCGCCCATGCCCAAGCCAGCCACATGGCGGGTCAGTACATTCCCCATCAGCGCCGGATTGCCGGACTGTTGCAGGTACAAGCCGCAGACGGCCTGGCACCACATCATGAAGCCGGTGGCCCCGCATACCTTGGCGGCTTCGGCCATGGCCTGAATCGCCAGAAAGAAGTCGCCCGAGCCATGGGGCGCGTTCAGGTGGGCGCTCATGCCCCCCGCCGCAGCCAGCTGCTGGAGAATGGCCTTGGGGTAGTGGCCCTGCCGGTCAATGGCATCCACTTGTTGTCGCAACGGACCTTGGGCGATGGTGCGCACGGCAGCCAGCAAGGCATCGGCAGCGGGAGGGGTGGCAAGGACACATTCGCGGGGAAGATCGGCGGGATTCATGGGCATTCCTAGGGGTGTGGGTGAGAACTCCCCGACAGGCCCGTGGTGAACAGGTCTATCGGGGCAAGAGACTCAAACCGGCTCAATCAGCCAGGCTGATCTCAAACGGAATCGGGTTGCGCATGCTGTTGGCCACGGGCGAGTAGAAGTTGGCGTGCTTGACGATCTCGTCGAGCTCCTCACGCGAGGCATCACCTTCGACCAACACCTTGACGCGGATGGCCTGAAAGCCCATCTCAAGCGGTTGTTTTTGCAAGGCACCGTTGGCACCCCAGGCGGCTGGATTGCCGATATCGCCTTCCATGAAGACTTCGAGCTTGGTCAGCTTGACTTGTTTCCAGGTCGCCACTGCAGTGATGCCCACGGCAATGCAACCGCCCAGGCCCGAGAGCACGATCTCGCCGGGAGCCGGAGCGGTGTCCTGGCCAAACAGGTGCAAAGGTTCGTCCACCACCACCGGGGTGTGGTTGCCCACGTAGCTCAGCGAGCGGTATTGCCCTTCCATGACGGTGTGGACTTTGTTGGTGCCGCGCGAGGCCGGGTTGTTGCGGCCTTTTTCAGCAAAAACAGCCAGGCCTTGCCCGTCGATTGGGCGCAGGTAAGCTTTGACAGTTTGTACGGGAGCCGTGGTTTCAGCAGTGGTCATGGTGTTCTCTTAATAGGTTGAAGGCTGATGCCTGCCTTATCCATTGCAACCCCCGTGCCACGATCTTGTTTTTCTAAAAATTTATAAGAAAAGTGCCTGGAAACCTTATGGAACGTGCGTAACAAGCTATCAAAAAAGTAGCGACTAAAACACTACTTCCACTGGTCGCGGCAGGCAATCCTCACAACGTCAACAAAATGTCGACATTTTGTTGACACCAACAAGGACATACCCAGACGAAAACGCACCCAGGCTGCTCCTTGTCGGTGCATCACCCGCCCAAAGTGCCTTTGCGCAATCGATAGCTGAATTGCCGCACCGTCAGGCCCAGTGCCTGGGCGGCGCGCGACTGGTTACCCCGGTGCTGGAGCAAGGTCTCTTGCAGATCTTCAAGCGTGTGGGAGTGCGCCGGCTGGTAATCGCGCACCAGCGGGGCGGACTGCGGGCAGGGCGGCGCATTGGCCGCGTTGCTGACTGCCCCTGGGGCAGGCGCCAACAGATTGAGCGTGCCTGCGGCTTCACTCGGCAAAAACCGCTCCAGCTCGGTCGCAGACACCATGGGACTATCGGCCAGCAACACCATGCGCTCAATCACATTGCCCAATTCGCGTATATTGCCGGGCCAGGGGTGTTCTTCCAGTCGATCCAAAGCGGCAGGCGACAGATAGACGTTGCGCTGGTTGGCCTGGTTGGCGCGGTTCATGAAGTGCACGGCCAGGGTGCGGATGTCTTCGCGCCGCTCACGCAAGCTGGGCAGCCGGATCGGGATCACGTTCAAGCGGTAAAAAAGATCGCGCCGGAAGCTGCCCTTGGCCACATCAGCTTCCAGATCGCGGTGGGTGGCCGCGACCAGCCGCACGTCAACCTTGATCTCACGCTTGCCGCCCAACCGGATGATCGTGCCCTCTTGCAAGGTGCGCAACAGTTTGGTTTGCATGGCCAGCGGCATGTCGCCGATTTCGTCCAGAAAGATGGTGCCGCGGTCGGCCTGCTCGAACCAGCCGGTGCGGGCGCTGGCCGCGCCGGTGAAGGCGCCGCGCTCGTAGCCAAACAGCTCGGACTCAAACAGGGTGTCTGGAATGGCAGCGCAGTTGACCTTGATGAACGGGGCATCGCGGCGCTGGCTGGACAGGTGCAAAGCGCGCGCAAACAGCTCCTTGCCGGTGCCGGATTCCCCCAGCAGCAGCACACTGGCCTGCGCCTGCGAGACGCGCTCAAGTTCATCAATGGCCTGCAGCAACACCGACGAGGTGCCAATAATGCCGTAGCGCACCGCTGCAGCGTCCAGCGCGTGCGTGAGCAAGGTATTGCGGGTTTCCAATGCCCGCGTTTGCTCCTGCATCAAACCTTGCAGTTGCAGCACCTGTCCGGCCAATATGGCCATGATTTTGAGCAACGCCATGTCGTCGTTCAGGTGACGGCGGCGACTGCGGATACGGTGACAGGCCAGCACGCCCACCGTCTGGCCACTCACGTCAATCGGCAACGCAATGAAGGCCACGGTCTCCTGGGGCAACTGGTCGCGTGCCACCGCGCGCGCCAAAAACTGGGGCTCGGCATCAATATCCTGCACCAGCATCGCCTGGCCAGTGGCCAGCACCCGCCCGGTGACGCCTTCGCCCGGGGCATAGACGCCACGCGCCACCTCTGCCTGTGTCAACCCATAGGCAAAGCAGATGCGTGACGTGGTGGCTTGGCCATCCTTGGAGTTTTCAAGCGGGTCAGCCAGCACGATTCGGCCGCGGTTGAGGCCGAGCAATTCAGACATCAAATGCAACATCTCACGCAGCACCACGCCGGGCGCCAGACTCTTGCCAATCAGCCGAATGATTTCTCGCATCAACAACTGCTCTTGCGCGCGCCATGGCGGATCATGTTTTGGGTTAACGGAGGGGAGCGATTTAGCAGAGTTGGAATCCATGCATCAATGCTATCAACAATGTGCAATCACCGAAGTTGCCAACCCGGGGTTGAGCAAGGCTGAACGTGGCATGGTATACATCGGTTTTGATGAACTGCACCTGGAGCCCGCATGAACGCCCGAATCCCGCCATCCTCGCTGAACGCCGCGCAAACCCTGAGCGAGATCAGCCGCGCCTGGGACGAGGACATCGTTCACCGGCTAGAAGACTACATCCGCATCCCGGCCAAGTCCCCCGCGTTTGACACCGACTGGGAGAAAAACGGCTTTATCGACACAGTCGTCTGGGACGCCGCGACCTGGGTCATGGCGCAGAAGGTGGACGGCTTGACGCTGGAAGTTATCCGGCTCGAAGGTCGCACGCCGGTGCTGTTTTTTGAAGTGGCGGCCTCCAGTGGCGGCGCTGAAACAGCAAAATCCGCCTCCGGCCAGACCGTGCTGATGTACGGCCACTTGGACAAGCAGCCCGAATTCAGCGGCTGGCGCAGTGATCTGGGACCGTGGACACCCAAGTATGAAGACGGCAAGCTCTACGGGCGCGGCGGCGCCGATGACGGCTACGCGGTGTACGCCAGCATCGCCGCCATCCAGGCGCTCAAAAGCCAGAACAAGGCGCACCCGCGCATCGTCGGCCTGATCGAAACCTGCGAAGAGAGTGGCTCCTACGACTTGCTGCCTTATATCGACGCCTTGGGCACCCGCCTGGGTGACGTGGGGCTTGTGATTTGCCTGGACTCGGGCGCCGGCAACTACGACCAGCTCTGGCTCACCAGCAGTTTGCGCGGCATGGCCAGCGGCGTGCTGAAAGTTGAAATTTTGACCGAAGGCGTGCATTCGGGCGACGCCAGCGGTCTGGTGCCGTCGAGCTTTCGCATCATGCGCCAGGTGCTGGACCGGCTCGAAGACAGCGCCACCGGCCGCCTGCTGCCCGCCTCGTTCCATTGCGAGGTGCCAGCCGACCGCATGCGCCAGGCCCAGGCCACGGCGGCGATTCTGGGAGACGAGTTGTACAAGCGTTTTCCGTGGGCGCACTACGACTGCGGCGGCTCCACCCAGTTCGCCCTGCCCACCACCACCGACCCGGTGCAGGCGCTGCTGAACCGCACCTGGGCGCCAACGCTGAGCGTGACCGGCGCCGAAGGCTTCCCCGACTTCAAAAATGCGGGTAACGTGCTGCGGCCCTACACCGCATTCAAGCTGAGCTTGCGCCTGCCGCCCTTGGTGGACGCGGCCACGGCGGTGCAGCAATTGAAAACATTGTTGGAGGACAACGCGCCCTACCAAGCCCGCGTCACCTTCGAGGGCGAAGGCAGCGCTACCGGCTGGAACGCACCCGGCACGGCGCCGTGGTTCGAGCAGGCACTCAATACCGCATCGCAGGATTACTTTGGCGCGCCTTGCGGCTACATCGGCCAGGGCGGCACCATTCCGCTCATGAGCATGCTGTCCAAAGGTTTCCCGAAAGCGCAAATGATGGTCTGTGGTGTGCTCGGCCCCAAGAGCAACGCGCACGGTCCCAATGAGTTTTTGCATGTACCGTATGCCAAGAAGCTGACGGCGGCGGTTGCCCACATCATCGCCCAGGTGACCTGATGAGCGCCGAGAGCACGCTCTCCACCTTTGTGGCCAGCGATGGCGACAACCTGGCCATCCAAGACTGGCCGCTGGAATACGGCCAACTTTTGCGCGGGGTGGTTCTGCTGGTGCATGGTTTGGGAGAACACGCCGGGCGTTATGACCGGCTGGCCCGCCAGCTCAATAGCTGGGGATTTGCCGTGCGCGGCTATGACCAATATGGCCACGGCGAATCCGGCGGACTGCGCGGGAGCCTGCCCACCGAGACGCGCTTGCTCGATGATTTGTCCGATATGGTGGAGAGTACCCGCGCCCGCATGAGCCGCAAGACGCCACTTATTTTGCTGGGTCACAGCATGGGCGGCTTGTTGGCCGCACGCTTTGTTGCGACTTCAGCGCAACGGGTGGATGCCTTGATCCTGTCCTCGCCCGCCTTCGATCCGGGGCTCAATGGCTTGCAAAAACTCATGCTGGCGATCCTGCCCAAAATAGCGCCTCAATTGCGCATCGGAAATGGGCTCGATGCCTCGCTCATTTCACATGATCCGGCGGTGGTGGCCGCTTACCGTGCCGACAAACTGGTGCATGACCGCATCTCGGCCCGGCTCGGTCGTTTTATTGCCGACACAGGTCCGGCCACTGTGGCGCAGGCCCCCGCCTGGACAGTACCGACCCTGCTGTTGTATGCCGGCGCGGACAAGCTGGTGAATCCGGCGGGAAGCCGCGCCTTTGTGGCGGCAGCGCCCAAGCAAGTGGTGAACGCGCTCTGCTTTGATGACCTGTACCACGAAATATTCAACGAACTCAAACCCGAGCCTGTCTTTAAAGCGCTCAAAAAATGGCTGGATGCCAGGTTTTAAAAATTCTTTAGCGCAAGTTACCGCCAACTTAATTGACATGCGTCATTTTCATTTCCCACAGGGTCTGATACCTTCGCGCCATGATTTTTTACCTGCCTATTGGGCAGTCTGAGAAGCACCTGATCCCATCGGTGCAGGTGGACCAAACCCAAACCCAAGATGAATTCCATCGTTGACCGTTCCCTCGCCCCTTCGCCGGGTTCGCCCGTAATCCCCCTCATGGAGCTGGTTTGCCCGGCTGGCAGTCTGCCCGCGCTCAAGGCGGCGGTCGACCATGGCGCAGACTGTGTGTACCTCGGTTTTCGCGACGCCACCAACGCGCGCAACTTTGCCGGCCTGAACTTTGATGCGGCTGCCATCAACACCGGCATCCGCTACGCGCATGATCGGGGTAAAAAAGTGTTGGTCGCCCTCAATACCTACCCGCAGGCGGCCAGCCCGCAGGTGTGGCAAAAGGCCATTGACCAGGCCGCCCAGAGCGGCGTAGACGCCGTCATTCTGGCGGACCCGGGTTTGATGGCTTATGCCGTCAAACACCACCCGGCGCTTCGCCTGCATTTGTCCGTGCAGGGTTCGGCCACCAATTACGAGGCGATCAATTTCTATCACCAGCACTTTGGCATTGCACGCGCTGTGTTGCCGCGTGTGCTGTCCATGACCCAGGTCGAGCAGGTGCTGGAGAAAACGCCGGTAGAGATTGAGGTCTTCGGTTTTGGCAGCCTGTGCGTGATGGTCGAAGGGCGTTGTGCGCTGTCGAGCTACGTGACGGGTGAAGCGCCCAACACCAATGGTGTGTGCTCGCCCCCCAAAGCCGTGCGCTGGGTGGAAACACCGCAGGGCCGCGAGTCGCGCCTGAACGGCGTGCTGATCGACCGCTACGCCCAAGGCGAAAACGCAGGCTACCCCACACTGTGCAAAGGCCGTTTTGACGTGGAAGACGACAAAAACTACTACGCCATTGAAGAGCCGACCAGCCTCAACACCCTCTCTTTGCTGCCGCAACTGATGGCGATGGGCGTGCGCGCCATCAAGATCGAAGGCCGCCAGCGCAGCCCGGCTTACGTGGCGCAAGTCACCAAGGTGTGGCGCGAAGCCATCGACAACTGCCGCGACAACCCGCACCGCTACTCGGCCAAGCCGGTCTGGATGAGCGACCTGGACAAGGTCGCCGAAGGGCAACAACACACGCTGGGGGCCTATCACAGGCCATGGAAATAATGAAACTCTCTCTCGGACCCCTGCTGTACTACTGGCAACGCGATGCCGTGTTCAGCTTTTACGAAACCATTGCCAGAACGCCGGTGGACATTGTGTATCTGGGCGAAACCGTGTGCTCGCGCCGACACGAATTGCGCCTGGCCGATTGGCTGAGCCTGGCCGGGCGTTTGCGCGATGCTGGCAAAGAGGTCGTTTTATCGACGCAGGTGCTGATCGAATCGGGCGCCGATGTCACGGTGCTGCACAAAATTGCCGCCAACGGCGAATTCATGGTGGAAGCCAATGACATGGGCGCCGTGCATTGCCTGGAGGGCAAAGTGCCTTTTGTTGCCGGCCCGCATCTCAACATCTACAACGTGCCCACGCTGCAGTGGCTGGCCACTCTGGGCATTCATCGCTGGGTGATGCCGCTGGAAATGGGGCGTGATGATCTGACGCTGATGCAGCAGGGTCGCCCCGCCGGTGTGGAGACCGAAGTCTTTGGCTATGGCCGCATGCCGCTGGCATTTTCAGCCCGCTGCTTCACGGCGCGTCACCGCAACCTGCCCAAGGACGACTGCCAGTTCAGCTGCATGGCCCATCCTGACGGGCTGATGATGCGCACCCGCGAGAGCGAAAATTTTCTGGTGCTCAACGGCACACAAACCCAGTCCGCCAAGGTCTACAACCTGTTGCCTGAGCTGGGGGCCATGCAGGCCCTGGGCGTCGATGTGGTGCGGATCAGTCCACAATCCGAGCACACGGCAGAAATCATCCATTTATTCCACGACGTGTTAACGCAGCAGACCTCCGCCGAAACTGCGATGCAAACCATGGCCGCACTGATGCCTGATCAGGCCTGCAATGGTTATTGGTACGGTAAGCCCGGACTGGAACAGCTTGCCAGCCCCGCGATGATCTAAGAAGGATATCCACATGAACACAAGCCCTTTTCTGCTGCCGCCGCCCGTGGGTGGTCTCTTGTCCCGCCTGCCTGCTTATCCGGGTTCGCTGTTATTTGTGACGGGGTTGAATCTTGCGCTGGCCAAAAGCCTGGCACCCGATGTCACTCAGATGCTGCTGGGCAAAAAATTGCGCCTGCGCGTGACCGATGCCCAGTGGACCTTTGACTTTGAATGGCTCAATGGCCGCTTTGCGGCCTGCCAGAACAAAGGCCCTGCCGACCTGACGATCAGCGCCAGCGCCTATGACTTTGTATTGCTGGCGCGTCGCCAGGAAGACCCCGACACGCTGTTCTTCAGCCGCCGTCTCTCGATGGAAGGCGACACCGAACTGGGCCTGCTGGTCAAGAACACGATGGATGCGATTGAGTTGCCCATGCTCAACCTGGAGCAGTTCAAACCCTCGAACGTGCTGGCGCGCCTGAGGGCACGGCTGGCGCCGCATTGATCGACGAAGTTGGCAACGCTGGCGGTCCTGTGCACTTAGCCCAAGAATCTCCACCCCGGAAAATCATTGTCGCCATCTCGGGGGCCAGCGGCGCCGTGTATGGCGTGCGCCTGCTCCAGGTGTTGCGTGCGCTGGGCAGCGTGCAAACCCACTTGACCGTGTCCGACGCGGGCCTGCTCAACTTGCAGCAAGAACTGGACATGAGCCTGACCCAAGTGGCGGCCCTGGCCGATGTGACCTACCCGGTGCATGAGGTGGGCGCCGCCATTGCCAGCGGCTCCTTCCAATGTGACGGCATGGTGGTGGCACCCTGCTCCATGCGCATGCTGGCGGCGGTGGCGCACGGTTTGTCAGACAACCTCATGGCCCGCGCCGCCGATGTGATGCTCAAAGAGCGCCGCCGCCTGATCCTGATGGTGCGCGAAACCCCCTTGAACCTGGCACACCTGCGCAACATGACCAGCGTGACCGAAATGGGCGGCATCATCTTCCCGCCGGTGCCTGGGTTTTATCACCGACCGCAAACCCTGGCCGAGATGGTGGACCACACCGTCAGTCGTGTCGTCGATCTGCTTGGCCTGCCGCAACCCGGCGCGGCGCGCTGGAGCGGCCTGCAAGCGGTGAGCTAGTTATCGTGAAATCCTTAGCAAGATCGTCATCGCGAGCGCAGCGCGGCGATCCACGAGGCCATGGATTGCCGCGCTGCGCTCGCAATGACGGAGTACCCCATGGCCTATCGTGATTTAAGAGAGTTCATCGCCCAGTTGGAGCAACTGGGCGAACTCAAGCGCGTCGCGCTGCCGGTCTCGCCCCATCTGGAAATGACCGCCCTGTGCGACCGCACCTTGCGCGCTGGCGGCCCGGCCCTGCTGTTCGAAAACCCTACCGGGCACAGCATGCCGGTACTGGGCAATCTGTTTGGCACCACCCGCCGCGTCGCGCTCGGCATGGGTGTCAGCGATGTCTCCGAGCTGCGCCAGTTCGGCCATGTGCTGGCCATGCTGAAAGAACCCGAAGCGCCCAAGGATTTCAAGGACCTGATGGGCCTGGGCAGCATGGTCAAAACGCTGTGGAACATGGCGCCCAAAGAACAGCGCAGCGCCGCCTGTCAGGACGTAATCTGGGAAGGCGCTGATGTCGATCTGGCGCGCTTGCCCATTCAATACTGCTGGCCCGGCGACGTGGCGCCGCTGATCACCTGGGGCCTGGTCATCACCCAAGGCCCGCACAAGGCGCGGCAGAATTTGGGCATCTACCGCCAGCAGGTGCTGGCCCGCAACAAGGTCATCATGCGCTGGCTGCCGCATCGCGGCGGCGCGCTGGACTTCAAGGAACACGGCGCGCTCAACCCCGGCCAGCCCTACCCGGTGTGTGTCGCGCTAGGCGCTGACCCGGCCACCATTTTGGGCGCCGTGACGCCGGTGCCCGACAGCTTGTCGGAATACCAGTTTGCCGGACTCTTACGCGGCAGCCGCACCGAGTTGGTCAAGGCATTGGGCAGCGAGCTGCGCGTGCCGGCCAGCGCCGAGATCGTGCTGGAAGGCCATATTTACCCCGACGCCAGCCACCCCAGCGGCTTCGAGCATGCGCTCGAAGGCCCGTATGGCGACCACACCGGCTATTACAACGAAACCGCCGAATTTCCGGTGTTCACCATTGACCGCATCACGCTCAAAAAAGAGCCGATCTACCACTCAACCTACACCGGCAAACCGCCCGACGAACCCGCCATGCTGGGCCTGGCGCTCAACGAGCTGTTTGTGCCGCTGCTGCAACGCCAGTACCCCGAAATCACCGACTTCTACCTGCCGCCCGAAGGCTGCAGCTACCGCATGGCGGTGGTGAGCATCAAAAAGTCTTACCCCGGCCACGCCCGGCGCATCATGTTTGGCATCTGGAGCTTTCTGCGCCAGTTCATGTACACCAAGTTCATCGTGGTGGTGGACGAAGACATCAAGGTGCGCGACTGGGCCGACGTGATCTGGGCCATCACCACCCGCATGGACCCGTCGCGTGACACCCTGCTAGTGGACAGCACCCCCATCGATTACCTCGACTTTGCCTCGCCAGTCAGCGGCCTGGGCAGCAAGATGGGAATGGACGCTACCAACAAATGGCCCGGCGAGACTAGCCGCGAGTGGGGCCGCACGATGACGATGACGCCGGAGGTGACAGCCAAAGTTGATTTGATGTGGAAGACACTGGGCTTATAAGCGTTTTAGGCCTCCAGCCCTCGTGTAATGTGCGTGAGCAGCTATTTAATTTATAGCGGACAATCAACAAATCAAAGTTAGTGAGTTAGCGCAGATCCGCCCGGATGATGGCAAACTATCGACCATCCAAGCATACCGGGCCGACCCCGAACAGGGAGCAATTGAATGAGCACAGAAACCCATGGCCAGATCGCAAATGACTTCTGGAGCATTTGCAACCTGCTGCGCGGCACCGGCAAGTGCAACCCTGACGAGGCACTTGCAGCATGACACTTGAACGCGACAGCGCCTACTGGGCGGGTTTGGTGAACGAGTTGCGCAAGCTATCCGCTGAAACCTCGTGGGTGGAGTTCAAACACAACAACGATGACCCGGAGATGGTGGGCGAATACCTTTCGGCCTTGTCCAACGCGGCCGCTCTGGAAGGCAAGGCCAACGCCTACCTGGTGTGGGGTGTGGAAAACGACACCCACGCACTGCTGGGCACAAGCTTTGCCCCGGCCAAGGCGCGCAAGGGCGGGGAAGAATTGGAGAGTTGGCTGCTGCGCATGTTGAGCCCGCGCCTGCATTTCCGCTTTGTGGCGCTGGAGATGGACGGCAAGGCCATCGTTTTATTGGAAATCCCCTGTGCCATGGGCAAGCCCACGCAGTTTGCCGGCAAGGAGTGGGTGCGCGTGGGCAGCAACAAAAAACCGCTCAAGGAATTTGCAGAGCTGGAGCGTGATTTGTGGCGCCGCTTTGACCGCACGTCCTTTGAAGCCATGCTGGCGGCAGAAAACCTGCCACCATCAGACGCGCTGGCGTTGCTGGATTACCCGGCCTATTTCGATCTGCTCAAGCTGCCCTTGCCAGAAGACCGGGCGGCCTTATTGGCCCGTTTGGAACAAGATGCCATGCTGGTGCGCAACGCCGCTGGCCTTTGGGGCGTGACCAATCTGGGCGCTGTTTTGTTTGCGAAAGACTTGCACCGGTTTCGGGGCTTGGCCCGCAAGGCGGTTCGGGTCATCGTGTATGAAGGCAAGGGCCGTATCAAGTCCGTGCGGGAGCAAGAGGGTGGCAAAGGTTATGCCAGCGGCTTTGAGGGCCTGATCGATTACGTCAACGCGCTGCTGCCGCGCAACGAGGTCATTGGTCAGGCACTGCGGCGTGAGGTTCCCATGTACCCACCCCTGGCGGTACGCGAGTTGATTGCCAACGCACTTATTCACCAGGATTTTTCGGTTACGGGCGCAGGCCCCATGGTGGAGGTGTTCAGTGACCGCATGGAGATCACCAACCCAGGTTTGCCGCTGGTCAAACCCGAGCGTTTTCTGGACAGTCCGCCGCGTTCGCGCAATGAGCAACTGGCCTCTTTCATGCGCCGCGTTGGTATTTGTGAAGAACGCGGTAGCGGGGTGGATAAGGTGGTGTCTGAAACCGAGTACTACCAGTTGCCTGCGCCGAGTTTTGAGACTCCTGAAGGATCAACACGGGCGGTGCTTTTTGCACACATGGCGTACAAGGACATGGACAGCCGTGACCGCTCGCGCGCTTGTTATTTGCATGCCTGTTTGCGCTACGTGCAACGTGAACCGATGACAAACGCCAGCTTGCGTGAACGTTTTGGCATCGCTTCAGAGAACAGTTCCATGGTTACCCGGGTCATCAAGGAGGCGCTGGCGGATGGTCTTGTCAAGCCGTTTGACGAAGAGCAAGGGCGCCGACATGCCAAATACCTGCCCTATTGGGCTTGAGTTTTCTTATTTGACTGTTATTTGACTGGGTGCCGGTCATGAGCCAGGCAAGTTTGAAAAATATATTTAAAATCAACAAGTTAAGGCTTGTTCCCCAGCTTTTTCTTATTTGACTGGACCGACGTGATCTGGGCCATCACCCGCATGGACGCCACCAACAAATGGCCCGGCGAAACCAGCCGCGAGTGGGGCCGCACCATGCAGATGACGCCCGAGGTGACAGCCAAGGTGGACCAGATGTGGCAGACGTTGGGCTTATAAGCGTTTTAGGCCTCCAGCCCCCGTGGAACGTGCGTGAACAGCTATTGAATTAATAGCGAGAACTCAACCTATCAAAGTTTACTGGGTTGGCGCAGAAGGGATCACACCACCACGGATGCACGCCGATTCAACAACTCGCTGGCGAGGCTGTAGGCCGTGACCATTGAGGTCTTCGGGTTGGACGAAGATGCTCGACCGTCGATACGGATAGAGATGCGGCCACTCGCGCCATCGGCCTCAATTTCATGAACATTACCGTCCACGAAAGGGTCTGCGATCAACTCGACGCGGGTTTCATCAAAACCCAACCCAGCCAACGCAACGGTCGCGGCAACATTGGCATTTTTCGGATAGGCCAATGCCGCCTTACGTGCGCTACCGCTGAAGAACACCATGGGCTCGGTCAGCGCGCCGAGATCAACGCAGGTTTCGGCGGCAGTGCCGCGCCAGGCGGCAGGCGGCTTACGCGCGCGATACTGCACGAAGCGAAGCCCGGCACACCGGGCCGCGCCGAGGATGTCAAGGCCGCCGATGGCGCCCGAGGCCAGTAGCAACTGGCGACCACTGCGGCGAGCCGCTTGGCTGAGCCGGTCGTAGCGCGCAGCATCCGCCAAAGAGCCGACGGAGACCAACAGCAAATCGCATCCGGCGCGCAAAACCTGTTCGCCATAAGCGTCCACGGCGTGATGGCCAGCACATTCGACGACGATATCCGGCGCGCTGCACAACAAGTCCGCAATGCAATGCCATCGCGTTGGACCAGGCTCCGTGCCCAGGGGTGTGGATTTGACGGCGGTGCTGGCGTTAACCAGCACACCGCGCACATCGACCAAGTCCGGCGTTGCTTGCAGCACCCGGTGTAACTCGGTGCCGATCGCGCCAAAGCCAATCAATGCAACCCGCAGGGGTGATTTGGTGCTGATGTTTTGTCGCATGGTGCTAGGGGTAACTTTGTTTCTGCCAAGACCGAATTAGAGGCGAGAGGCTTATCTGCGCACAAACGGTTTCTTTTGCTGGACTGATCACCTGGCGTGCTGAATGTCATAACGGCCATCCACAGTGGCGCCGCAAGCGAACGATCAGGTATCGTTACGACCGGATTCAACTGCGAGCAGATTCATATGGCCAACAACAAGACAGAGTTGATCGACCCTCCCTTTTCAGCGTCGTCACTGGCACCGGCCAACGTCACCTTGCGACAGCTTCGCGCTTTTGTGACCCTGGCACAAACCAAGAGCTTTACAGCCGCGGCGAAACAGATACACATCACCCAGTCAGCGCTAAGTGCACTGGTTCGGGAGCTTGAGCAAGAGGTCGGCGCCCGCCTGTTTGACCGAACCACGCGCAGCGTGGCGTTCACGGTCGCCGGCATTGAATTACTGCCTGTGGCCCAGCGCGTTCTGTATGACTTGAACGGTGGCTTGGCAGTGATTCGTGATCTGAACCTCAAGCGCAGAGGCTGCGTCACAGTGGCAGTGACGCCGGTACTGGCCGCCCGCTTCATGCCGTCGCTGTGCGCGGCATTTGGCCAACAATTCCCCGATCTGCGCGTGGTGGTCCGCGACCGGCTAGCGGCAGACAACATCAACAGCGTGCGCTCAGGCGAGGCCGATCTGGCGATAGGAAACTTCGGCCCGGTGAGTGAAGACATAACGCTGACACTGATCGAAGGCAGCCAGGTTGGCGTAGTCATTCCCCGTGGGCACCGCTTCGCCTCCCGGCGTGGCATAAGCTGGGCACAGCTCGCTGCCGAGCCCTTGATCCTGCTGAGCAAGGAGAGCGCCTTTCGTCAAGTGGTCGAGCAAGCCTTGCTGCGGGCCGAGGTGATGAAGGCGCCCGCCTACGAGGTGGCCTACATGGGCACCGCCATCGGCTTGGCGCAGGCGGGGTTGGGGCTTGCCATCTGTCCATCACATGTTGCGCAAACACTTGATCGCGCATTGGCACGCTTTGTTCCGATGACGGGTCCAGCGGTCATGCAAGGCGTCCACATTGCGACCTTGAAAGGCCGCTCTCGGTCACCGGCTGCGCAGGCATTCATCGATCTCACCTTGGCGGGTCGCCCCTGGACCTCATTGAAAAGCAATAACAGCGACGCGTGAGAACCGGTACCCATCGGCTGCCGCGAGTGGGGCCGCACGATGAAGATGGCGCCGGAGGTAACGGCCAAAGTGGACCAGATGTGGCAGACATTGGGTTTGTAAGCATTTTAGGCCTCCAGCCCCCGTGCAATGTGCGTGAACAGCTATTAATTTAAGAGCGAGCAGCAGCTCACTCTATCCCTGCCATCCCCGCCTGGGCATATCGCTGGCCCACGACACGCTCAGGCGCGAAAAGCCCGTCCAGTTCAGCGACTTCTTCAGCAGACAGCACAAATCCAGGCGCTGCCGCGTTTTGCGCCAGGTAGCGAATGCGGCGGGTGCCCGGAATCGGCACAACGTGCTTGTGTTTGTTCAGCATCCACGCCAGAGCCACTTGGGCGTTGGTCATGCCGCGGGCAGTGGCGAAGCTGTGCAAGTGGTCCACCAAGGGGCGGTTGGCGGCCTCGGCCTGCGGGCTGAAGCGCGGGTTGTTTTTACGGAAGTCGCCGTCGCTCAGGTCGGCCGGGTTCACGGCACCGGTGAGAAAGGCACGGCCCAGCGGGCTGTAGGCGACAAAGGTCGTGCCCAATTCGGCGCAGGTCGCCAGCACGCTTTCTTCTGGCTCGCGTGACCACAGGGAATACTCGCTTTGCAGCGCAGCAATCGGGTGCACGGCATGAGCTTGCCGCAAGGTCTGGGCGGAGACTTCCGAGAGGCCGAGCTGGCGCACTTTGCCGGCCTTGACCAGGTCTGCCATGGCGCCCACCATCTCTTCGATGGGCACGGCCGGATTGCGCCGGTGGCAGTAGTAGAGGTCAATGGTCTCGACCCCGAGTCGTCGCAGGGACGCTTCGCAGGCGCTGCGCACATAGGCCGGGCGGTTGTCGATACGGCGTTCGTACTGACCGGGCTCGCGCACGATGCCGAACTTGGTCGCAATCACCACCTGTGCCCGTCGTGCTGCGCCGCCTTGCTGGATGAATTGGCCGAGTAGCGTTTCGTTGTGTCCCATGCCGTAGGTATCGGCGCTGTCGAAAAAATTCACGCCCAGTTCCAGCGCCTGCGCCAGCGTCGCCAGGGACTCGCTGTCGTCACTCGCACCATAAAACTCACTCATGCCCATACAGCCCAGCCCGACCGCTGACACGGGTGTTTGAACTGGTCCCAATAAACGTTGTTTCATCGTTTTCACGCCTATTGAACGGTGTAGCCGGCATCAACCACCAGGCCGTGGCCGCTGATGTAACTGGCGGCATTGGAGAGCAGGAACAGGACCGGCCCGGCGACTTCTTGCGGTAGTCCGGCGCGTCCGGCGGGAGAGGTGGTCATCACAGCATGCAAATTGTCGCGCCCCCCGAAGCCGATGTCGGCCATTGGCGTGGCGATCGGGCCGGGGCACACGGCATTGACGCGGATGCCTTGCTTGAAATACTCCAGCGCGGCGGTGCGGGTGAGCCCCATCACGCCATGTTTGCTGGCGACATAGGGAGACAGGTTGGCAAAGCCCACCTGAGCGCCGATGGACGCGGTGTTGACGATGGCGCCACCACCGGTCTTGAGCATGGCTTCGATCTGGTATTTCATAGACCAGAACACGCCCATGACGTTGGTGCGCATCACGGCGTCGAAATCGGTCGAGGGGGTGTCGTGCAGCGGGGCTGCCAGGCCCAGCAGCCCGGCGTTGTTGAAAGCGCCGTCGATGCGACCGAAATGGTCAACGGTGGCGGCCACGGCGTGGCGCACGTCGGACTCGACGCTGACATCCATCCTGACCACCAGGGCTTGACCACCTGTTGCGGCGATTTCTTTCGCGAGCGCTTGGCAGGCTTCTTCGCGGCGTGCCGCCAGCACCACCTGGGCGCCAGCGCGTCCCAGTGCCAGGGCGGTGGCGGCGCCAATGCCGGTCGAGGCACCTGTCACGAGATAGGTTTTTCTGGCGAGATCAAACAAGGTTTTTTCCATAAAAGGCTCTCTTTAAAGTCGAATGAATATGCAGACGGGTAGATTACGTGCTGAGGCACTGTGCAACAATCCTCATTTTTCAGGATGACTTAGTGAAAAATTTTCAGCAATATGATGTCTGCCAACCTGGCTGATTTGCAAACCTTTGCCACGGTGGCCCGCTTGCGCAGCTTTCGTGGTGCCGCCGTAGAGCTGGGCGTGTCGCCCTCGGCCATCAGCCATACCGTGCGCGCACTGGAGGAGCGACTGGGTGTGCGCCTGTTCAATCGCACGACGCGCAGCGTGGCGCCTACCGCTGCCGGGGAGCATTTGCTGGCCCGGCTTGCGCCAGCCTTGCTGGACATACAGGGCGCACTGGACGAGGTGAACGCCTTTCGTGATTCCCCCCTGGGCACCTTGCGCATCAATGCGCCGCGGGCCGCGGCTGAGCTGGTGTTGGCCCCGTTGCTGATGCGCTTTCTTGGCACCCATCCGGGCATGAAGGTGGACCTGGTGACGGACGATTCCCTGGTGGATATCGTGGCGACCGGCTTTGATGCTGGTGTGCGCTTTGGCGAAAGCTTGCAGCAGGACATGGTGGCCATTGCGCTCGGTGGGCCGCAGCGTTTTATTGTGGTGGCTTCACCGGACTATGTGGCGGCGCACGGCGAGCCGCAAGGCCCGCGAGATTTGCAGCAGCACCGCTGCATTGGCATCCGCTTTCCCAGTGGCGTGCTGTACCGCTGGGAGTTTGCCAGGGGGCCAGAAAAACTGGAGGTGGACGTGGATGGCGCCCTGTTTTTGAGCGATATGAATCTGATGCTTCGCGCCGCCGAAGACGGTCTAGGGCTTGCTTACGTCTATGCGCAATATGCCCAAGCGGGCCTGGCGGCGGGGCGGCTGTGCCAGGTGCTTGATGACTGGTGTCCGCCAATTCCCGGTTTCTTTCTTTACTACCCAAGCCGCAAGCTGATGCCAGCCGGTCTCAAGGCTTTTATTGACATGCTCAAGCTGGAGATGCCGTCTGCCCCTGCTGCGGTGTGAGGCGCCGCTGTTTGGGGCTATGCCACTGCAATCATGCTGACGGATGCGCTGCCTGCACCCTCGGGGTTTATAAGTATATTAAGCATCCAGCCCACGTGAACCGTGCGTGAGTAGCTACCAATTCAATAGCAAATTACAGACACAAAGACCGCCTATTGCGCCAGTTTCAAAGGCAGGTGCTGATATTTGCGGTTCAGCATTCGGTCCAGCGGGGCGAATAGGAAAAATTAGCGCTCAAGCGGCGCCAGCGAGCGGCTGAGGTGTTGGCTGGGGTAAAGCAGTTGCCAGTGGCTGTTTGGGTTCATGCGTGACCGCTTTGCGCGCGGACTGGAGTGTTTGCGGGAAAATTGGCGCTTGTGTCCCGCTATGATCTGAGGCCATCAACGGGGAGAAGCTTGCAATCCCCTATCGCGACCGTCCACGCTGGCGGTTCAGTCCAACATGGTTAATCAGCCGCGGGAGAAGTCTATGGTTTTTTTGAGCATTGCAGCGCGGCGGATAAACGCTGATCGTTAGGCGCCAAGGTAGCGTTCAGCGCCCATCAAAGTGATATGAAGCCAAAGAACAAACTGCCACCTTGGTTGAGGCCCAAGACACAGCCACAAGCAATGCGAGTTGGCGTGGGTTGGTACACCCAAGATGAATGGGCCAAGGTCAAGGCGTCCGCCGAGGATGCAGAACGATTCGAGGCAACGTTTGAGGAATGGGTGGCAATGGCAGAAGACTCAATGGTCAACATTCGCGCCAGCGGAATTAACGCAGAAAAGTCCTATATCCTGGCCAGTGAGTTACTGGCATATTGCCTCGCACGAAACCTTCCTAACAACGCCGCAGCAAGAGCCGAGTTCGTTTCGCATCAAGAAGGCAAGGGCAATGTGCCAGACGCCTAATCCCTCAATCGAGACGACAAATTTCAGCGGACTTCGGGGTCAGGTCTTGTATTGCAACATTCCTATCCACAGATCCAGCGAATGAATGAGTATTAAAACCCCTGTAGCCACCGCCAACAGTGCGTAGGCAGCTCTTTTATCCATAGCAATTTTCATTTCACCCATCCTCCGACTCAATTCCCGCCGCCCGCACCCGGCTCAAAGAGGTCGAGTCACTTTTAGCTATTACCGGGACGCAATGTTGCAATACAAGACCTGAACCTAGGCATCCCACACGATCTAACCTTAGTCGTTAGGTTGCACTTTCCCCTCGGCGAGTGGTGAGCTTTTCAATCATCTCAGCGCGCAACTCTGGCGTTAATGGTTCGTGGCTGCCCAAATGGATGTGTTGAGAATTCGCTACCCATTCGGCCCCGAAATTACCGTCGGGAGCGAGGGCATACCAATAGTGAGTTGTGAACCACGATACGTGCTCGCTGAATCTGATTCCATCGATTTGGGTGGGATCGCTTCGTCGCACCATCGCCGTTAAGTCACCTTTTCCGATGAAGCCTTGGCGATCTGAAGGATGCATAGCCAGAATGTCTTCATTTACGGAAAACGTGATGCGAAGTGCCGTCTGAAACTGTTCCTTGGCGAAAAGATTGCGAACATCGTCTGGCACAACCTGATTCGCCTCAACGAGACGACACCCGAAGCTTTTTGCGAAGTATTTATAGAGGTTCAGTTGATGTTTCGGAAAGTCAGCGCCAAATACATCGGCGAAGTTGATGAACCTGCGGTGAAGAACTGTCGATTCTTTCTCTAACACCCACTCAATGAAATGATCGTAGGCAGTGTCATAGGGTTGGGTGGACGTGGTGTTACAGGTATGGCACAAAATGGTGGCGTACTTAATTGTGCGTGAATTGGGCCCTTGAATCTCCGTAAGTTTGCCAGTCCGAACGTGCATCGGTCGGTGAGTTCCGCTATATGGCCCGCGTCCATAGGCACGGACAATGTCGGCCTTCTTCAATCTGTGCTCCGCGCTATTTGCCTCAGAGCCGCACATCCAGCAGGTTGATTGAGTCATGGTCGGGCTATGTAACCTAACGATTAGCGTTTATCCGCCGCGCTGCAATGCTGATTAAAACCAAGAGCGCCTCCCGCGGCTGATAAACCATGTTGGACTGAACCGCCTGCTGAGGCAGTCGCGACAGGGGTTTGAAAGCTTCACCCCATTTGTTTGATCTGATTATGACCGGGCTCGCGCTGCCCCCGGCGCGCCAGCGTTGCGGCGAACACACTCCGGTGCCGCTGTCGCTCCGACATGCGGATGTGTTGTGCTCCCCCGCCAGGGCTTGGCCAAGGTAGCTCGCAGCGAGACCCCCAGCCCGTGGTGCTGCGATGCCGATCCGTGCGCCTGCCCACGCTTCATGATGGCCCCCGGCTCTGTTGTGCCACGACGCCAGCGGGTGTGGGCAAGCGGGCTTGTCCAAGTAACACGGCAGTGACGTGCAGGCGCCCGATCCTGCAGCACGGACACAAACTGACATCCAGCCTGGCCACCCGCGCCATGAACCCTTGGGCCGACTCCGTCGCCCGCGCTTTGGCAGCAGGCATCTGCAAGACCACCCGCCTCGTTGTCAGCTCTTCCTCCTGGCGCACGGTGAAAGATGCGCTGGCATCATGACAAGATTTTTGGATGTTCCTGCGGTGTTTTAGACCTCTATCCCCCGTGAAATATACGCAAGCTGCTATTAATTAAAGAGCAATCAACAAACTCTAAAACCCACCTACTGCGCCAGCTTCAAAGGCAGATGCTGATATTTCCGGTTCAACACCCGGTCCGGCTGGGCGAACAGGAAACCCTGGACCAGGTCCACGCCCGAGCGCAGGGCCAGTTGATGCTGTGCCAGTGTCTCGATGCCTTCGCACACCACGGTGGCTTCCAGGTCGTGAATGATCTCCACCACTTTGGGCAGCACCCGGCGCACGCGCGGGTTGCTGTCGGCTTGTAGCAGCAGTTCGCGGTCGATCTTGACGATGTCGGGGGTCAGCGCCCACAAGCGGTCAAAATTGGAATGACGCGCGCCAAAGTCGTCAATCGCTACCCGGTAGCCGCGCTCTTTGAAGGCCGACACAATGCCGCTGAGTTTTTCGCGGTCATCAAATTGCGCCTCAGTAATTTCAAGAATGATGCGCGTCGTCTCAATTGGGCACATCGCGTGCATGGCCGTCAAAAATTCGCCATGCTGCCCCTGATGCAAGGCCTGCAGGTGATTGGCGCTCAGGTTGAGGTACAGCGACTGCGCGCCCGGTGACTGACGCTCAAAATTGAGCAGGTGCAACAAGCGGCAGAGCCGGTCCAGCAACACGCCATCGTCCTCTGAGGTGACATTGGCAAACAAGCAATCGGGCCGCACGGTTTGCCCGCCATTGATCGTTTGCGCCCGGACCAGCGCTTCAAAAGCCACCGGCGCCAGCGTTGCCGCCGCGTAGATGGGCTGAAAAACCGAGCGCAGTTCAAGCCCGCCGTGGTGGGCCAGAACCTCGCCGTCGTCCCCCAGCGTGATGACGGGGCGCGCTTGTCCGGCCCGGCACCAGGCGGCCATGAAATGCGTCCAGTCGTTGACCTCCGTGGGCGCGCGATGCGCCCACGTTGATCGGGCCGGGCTTGCTCTCAAAGTGAACGGCATCAATCTCCTTTAGTGCGCGCGTGCAGAGCTGAGCCTGCGCACCACGGCCACCAGCAGGTCGATTTCCTCGAAGGTGTTGTAGAACGCCAGCGACGGCCGCACCGTGGTCTCCAGCCCCATGCGGCGCAGGATTGGCTGCGCGCAGTGGTGGCCGGTTCGCACCGCAATGCCTTCTTCGTTGAGCGCCTTGCCCACTTCTTCGGTGGTGTAGCCCTTGAGCACAAACGACATCACGCTAGCTTTGTCCTGCGCCGTGCCGACCAGCCGCACGCCAGGAATGGCGCCCAGCTGCTGCATGCCGTAGCAGAGCAGTTCGTGCTCGTAGCGTGCAATGTTCTCGATGCCCACGCGGGTGACGTAGTCAATGGCGGCGCCCAGACCCACGGCGTCGGCAATGTTGCCGGTGCCGGCCTCAAACTTGTTGGGGATGGGTTGGTACACGGTTTTCTCGAACGTCACATCGGCAATCATGTTGCCGCCGCCTTGCCACGGGGGCATGTCCTCCAGCACCTCGCGTTTGCCCCACACGACGCCAATGCCGGTCGGGCCGAACACCTTGTGGCCAGAGAACACAAAGAAGTCGGCGCCGATGTCCTGCACGTCCACCCGCATGTGCGAGATGGATTGGGCACCATCCACCAGCGCTTTGGCCCCGGCGCGATGCGCCATGGCCACGATTTCCTTCACCGGCGTGACGGTGCCCAACGCGTTCGACACTTGTGTGACGGACACGATCTTGGTGCGGTCATTGAGCAGCTTGGCGTATTCGTCGAGCAGCACCTGGCCGGAGTCGTCCACCGGAATCACGCGCAGTTTGGCGCCCTTGGCGCTTGCTAACTGCTGCCAGGGCACGATGTTGGCGTGGTGCTCCAGGTGGCTGACGATGATCTCGTCACCCTCGCCGATGTGCTGCGCGCCCCAGCTCTTGGCCACCAGGTTGATGGCTTCAGTGGTGCCGCGCACAAAGATCACCTCATTCACGTCCGGTGCGTTGATAAAGGTTTTGACCCGCTGGCGGGCGCCTTCGTACGCATCGGTGGCGCGGGCCGCCAGCTCGTGCGCCGCGCGGTGAATGTTGGAGTTTTCGTGCTCGTAGAAGTACGACACCCGGTCGATTACCGATTGCGGTTTGTGCGTGGTGGCGGCGTTGTCAAACCAGACCAGCTGTTTACCGTTCACGCGCTCTTGCAGGATTGGGAAATCGCGCCGGATCGCGTTCACATCAAACGGTGGTCGCCGACCCGCATCCGCTACAGGAACTGTAGCGTGTGGCGCAGGCTTGGCGGGCGTTACATAGCCATTTGGTAACACAACCGAATCGACAAAATAGTATTTTGGTTCGGTCGAAATCACCCCGGCGGGCGCTGGTGCCGCAGCCGTTGGGCGCGCGGTGGTGGCATTACCAAAAGCCGACGGCAGGGCACTGGGTGCCATCGCTTGCGATGCAAAACCGTCGCTGATCGGCGCCGCAATCGGCAAGCCGCCCGCAGACGGATGACCAAAGCTGTCGCTGACAAAGTAAAACGGCGAGGCGTTGCCCGTTGCAGGATGGCGCGAGACTGCAGAGGCCGAAGCGCCCGAAGCCTCTGGCACACCCAACGCACCGCTGCCAAAGCGCGGCTCGTAGGCGGGCAACTGCGTCACCACGTTGTCCGGCAAACCATTGCCCGCCTGGGCGTGTGGCAACAGCGCCGGCGCCCGGTGCGCCAATGAAGCCAGGGGCGTGGGAGAGGCCGGAATCAGATTGGCACCGGGCACCAAGCCTTGTGGAATGGGGGTGCCGGGCACGCCGGGGCCAAACCCGGCCGGACTCACCAGCGGTGAACCGGCGGGCGCGATATTGACCGGCGCCTGCACGCCAGCCGTTCGCGCCTGCTCACCCGGCAGTGCGCCAAACAAGGCCGAGGCCATGCTGGCGATCAAGTTAGGGTCAATCGGCGGCGCCCCTGATGGAGGGGTAAAAGCTGAAGTCATGACGCAGCTTATTTGTAAGTGTCAGCGTAGTCGTGGTACTTGCCAATTTCCACGTCGTCCAGAACGGCCACGGCATCGGGGGTCATCACCGCGAGCGAGCAGTACAGCGAGATCAAATAAGAGGCAATCGCCTGGTCGTTGATGCCCATGAAGCGCACCGACAGGCCGGGGCTTTGTTCGCCTGGCAAGCCGGGCTGGAACAGGCCGATCACGCCTTGGCGCTTGTCGCCCACGCGGATCAACAAAATCTTGCTCTTGCCATCGGCCACCGGCACTTTGTTCGAAGGAATCAGGGGGATGCCGCGCCAGGTGATGAACTGCGAGCCAAACAGGCTCACAGTCGGTGGAGGGGTGCCGCGGCGGGTGGCTTCACGGCCAAAGGCGGCAATCGCCAAGGGGTGCGCCAGGAAGAACGCGGGTTCTTTCCAGACCTTGGTCAGCAGCTCGTCCAGGTCGTCAGGCGTTGGTGCGCCGGTGAGCGGAAAAATGCGTTGCTCTTCTGTCACTTGCGAGAGCAGGCCGTAGTCGGGGTTGTTGATGAGTTCGCTTTCCTGATTCTCTTTGATGGTCTCGATGGTCAGGCGCAGTTGCTCTTTGATCTGGTCATGCGGGCTGCTGTACAGGTCCGAGATGCGGGTGTGCACATCCAAAATGGTGCTGACGGCGTTCAGGAAAAACTCACGCGGTTTTTCGTCGTAGTTCACAAACGTGCGGGGCAACTGGTTTTCAGTTTGGCGTGCGGTGCAGGTGACTTTGATCGACTCCGGGTCTTTGACCGTGTTCAGGCGGAAAATGCCTGCTTCAACCGGCACCCATTGCAGCAAATGCGTCAGCCAGCGCGGCGAAATGGTGGACAGCTGGGCTGTCGTTTTGGTGGCATTGGCCAGCTGGCGTGCCGCGCTGTCGCCGAGCGTCGTGTGCGCAATGTGTTTGGTCATAAAGGACTCCGTGATGGTTGATAGAAAAATAAGGGGGTGAGTTTCAGGCGGCTGCAGCCATCCATCAACAGGCTATAGCCGCCAATTGAATGCCCCGAACCATTCGTGTTTGTTCAATGCGCTCAGCGTGCGCCATCAAATTGGTCAAGCTCAAATCCAGGGCAATCGCCAGTTTCTTGATCGTCAGCAGCGAGGGGATGGCTTGACCACGCTCCAACTCGCCAACATACGAACGATTCAGGTCCGCGCGCTCGGCCAAGGCCTCTTGCGACCAGCCGTGTTGCTCGCGCAACTGGCGCACCGTGATACCGAAACTGCTGACGAGTTGATTCATGTCGCAGCAGCCTCGCGCAAGGATGAGCGGGCCTGGGTGATGTGCGCGCCGGGGGCCACGTCGTGCGTGACCCAGACGTTGCCACCAATGCTGGCCCCGCGCCCCACGGTCACGCGCCCCAGCACCGTAGCCCCGGCGTAAATCACTACGTCGTCCTTCACGATCGGGTGACGCAACACGCCCTTACACGCATTGCCTGCCTCGTCCTTCGGAAAGCTCTTGGCGCCCAAAGTGACTGCCTGGTAGATGCGCACGCGCTGTCCAATGACCGCTGTCTCACCAATGACCACGCCGGTGCCGTGGTCGATGAAGAGGCCCGCGTCAATGCTGGCGCCGGGATGGATGTCGATGCCGGTCTGGCTATGCGCCAACTCGGCCACGATGCGGGCCAACAGCGGCACGCCCAATTCGTGCAAGCGGTGCGCGATGCGGTGGTAAATCATGGCCTGAATGCCGGGGTAGCACAGCAGCACTTCATCGACACTGCGCGCCGCCGGGTCGCCTGCATAGGCGGCCAGCACATCGCTGTCGAGCAGCGCTCGAATACGCGGCAGTGAGAACGAAAACTCGCGCACGATGTTCACCGCCCGATCAACCAACTCTTCAGGGTTTGAAGCGTCCTGATGGCGGGTCTCGTAACGCAATTCCAGTTGCACCTGCGCCAGCAGAGCGTGCAGCACGCTGTCAAGCGTGTGGCCGACATAGAAATCTTCGCTTTCCTGGCGCAAATCCGCAGGCCCCAGACGCATCGGGAACAGCACGCCACGCAGGCGTTCGACGACCTGGGCCAACTCGTCACGCGAGGGCAGTTCGCGCCCGCCGGGCTCGGTCGAGCGTTGCTGCGATTCGCGCCAGTACTGGCGCTCTTGCGCCAGCTCGGCCACAACCCGTTTGAGGTCAAACAAGGGCACCCGTGGCTCTGGGGATTTCAACGCCACAACGTTCATGCGGTCACACTGGCAGGCAAGCCGCTCGCATCAAACAAGCCTTCAAACAAAACCGAACTCAGGTAGCGCTCACCGGAATCGGGCAGGATCACCACAATGGTTTTGCCTGCGTTTTCCGGTTTCTTGGCCAGGCGCACAGCCGCTGCTGCTGCTGCCCCGCAGGAAATCCCCGAAAGAATCCCCTCTTCACGCGCCAGTCGGCGGGCGAACTCAACCGCCTCTTCGTTGCTGACCTGCTCGACCGCATCGACCAGCGACAAGTCCAGCACGTCGGGCACAAAGCCAGCGCCAATGCCCTGAATCTTGTGCGGGCCGGGTTTGATTTCTTCACCCGCACGCGCCTGCGTCAGCACCGGGCTGGCCACGGGCTCCACGGCCACAGAGAGGATCGCCTTGCCTTTGGTTTTCTTGATGAAACGTGAGATGCCGGTGATGGTGCCGCCGGTGCCCACGCCAGAGACCAGGATGTCAATCGCACCATGGGTGTCTTCCCAGATTTCAGGGCCGGTGGTCTTTTCGTGAATCGCCGGGTTGGCCGGGTTCTTGAACTGTTGCAGCAACACGTATTTGGGGTCGCTGGCAGCGATTTCTTCAGCTTTGGCAATCGCGCCCTTCATGCCTTTGGCGCCTTCGGTCAGTACCAGCTTGGCACCGTAAGCCAGCAGCAACTTGCGCCGCTCCACGCTCATGGTGTCGGGCATGGTCAGTGTGATCGGGATGCCACGCGCAGCGGCGACAAAGGCCAGCGCTATGCCAGTGTTACCACTGGTGGGCTCCACAATTTCTTTGCCTGCGCCGAGCAAGCCGCGTTGCTCTGCGTCCGCCACCAGCGCCGCACCGATGCGGTCTTTGACCGAGTAAGCCGGGTTGCGGCCCTCGATTTTGGCCAGCACCGTGGCGCCAGCGCCGTCCGTGATGCGATTGAGTTTGACCAAGGGGGTGCGGCCAATGGAGAGGGAGTTGTCTGCGTAAATAGTGGTCATGGTGGTTCCTTGTCGGGTTTAGGTGGGGGTGCTGTTAATCCTGAATCCAGGGCAAGCCGTGCAGGCGCCAGCCGTCGCTGCGGCCCCGTTGCTGCTGGGCATCGATCTCGCCTTCAAAGCCTTCGAGCACATTGAAGACGCGGGTAAAACCGGCCTTGGCCGCCGCTTCGGCAGCCAGGTCGGAGCGCTTGCCGCTGCGGCACAGCAACAAGATGGTGGCGTCTTTGCCGACCTTGGCTTCGAGTTCGCGCACAAAGCGGGGGTTGCGTGTCAGGCTGGTTCCGCTGGCCCAGGCGACGTGCAGGCTGCCGGGCACATGGCCGACAAACTTGCGTTCCTCGGCGGTGCGCACATCAACCAGCTGGGCCTCGCCCGCTGAAAACAAGGCGTAGGCCAGTTGGGGCGGCACGCCACCGGCATAAGGCAAGCCGGTAGCCAAGGCCACAGCGCGGACGGATTCAAGCGAATCAGCAAGGCTTGAAGGTTCGGCGGCAACAGTCATGATGAAAATCCTTCTCGGTTCTTGGTGTCTTGGCCCCGCGAAATTGGGTGGCTTAAGGCGTTAGAAGCGACTCTAAAGGCGCATGATCAAAACTCAAACGAATGAATATTCAGTTCTAAATACCTAAAACATCTATAGATGCCGATTGAGCGCCACCACCCGCTCCTCTGAGCGGTGAGCGGCGGCAGGTAGTGCATGAACGACTGATAAAGATTGAAGGGCTATTTCATGGTCCGTCATTGGCCCCGTTCCGCTAAACCGGTCCAAAAACAGATAGATCACCGGGGTGATGTACAGCGTGATGACTTGTGAAAACACAAGACCACCGACCACCACCAAGCCCAGCGGCTGACGCAGTTCGGCCCCAGCCCCCAAGCCGAAAGCGAGGGGCAAGGCACCCATCAAGGCGGCCAGGGTTGTCATCATGATGGGGCGAAAACGCAAAATGCAGGCTTGCCGAATCGCATCTGCTGGTGTCATGCCTTGGGTGCGCTGGGCATGCAAGGCAAAGTCGATCATCATGATGGCGTTCTTCTTGACGATGCCGATCAGCATCAAGATACCAATGGTGGCGATAACCGTCAGGTCCATGTTGAACAAACGCAGCGTGAGCAGAGCGCCGACCGCCGCCGAGGGCAAGCCCGCCAAAATGGTCAACGGGTGAATAAAGCTCTCATAGAGGACGACCAGCAGCACATAGATCACCAAAATCGCAATGGCAATCAAGACCACCTGGCTTGACTGCGAATCCTGAAAGACCGCCGCATCGCCCCCATATTTGGTGATGATGGCGCCCGGCAATTTGATGTCCTGACCGATCTGCGCAATCTTGGCCGTAGCATCCCCCAAAGGCGCACCGGGTGCCAGGTTAAATGACAGGGTAATGGCCTGCAACTGCCCTTGATGGTTGATCGAGGTCGGCCCCACGGTGCGCTCGACGGTGGCAAAGCTGGAGAGTTGAACCAGCGCCCCGGTTTTACTGCGCACACCAATTTTTCCGAGTGCGTCTTCAAACTGGCGATCAGTCAGCTCCAGAATCACCGAATAACTGGCGCTTGAGGCATAGATGGTGGAAACCTGCCGATCTCCAAACGCCAGGTTCAGCGCATTTCGCACATCTGATATCTGCACGCCCAGCACATTGACTTTGTCGCGGTCAATTTTCAAGGTCGCTTGCAAGCCTTTGTTTTGCGAATCGCTCGTGACATCGCGAAACATCGGATCGGCGCGCATACCGTCCATGATCTTCTCGGCCCAGCCGCCCAAAGACTCGGGGCTGACACTTTGCAAGGTGTATTGATAGCGGCTTTTGCTGCCTCTGCCACCCAATTGAAGATTTTGCATCGGGTTCATGTAGACGGCGATGCCCGGCACGGTTTTGGCAGCCCGGCGCAAAGAGTCAAGCACCACCGACATTTTGGCGCGCTCGTCACGGGGCTTGAGCGCCAGAATCATCCGCCCGCCAGAACCGCCCCCATTGATCGACAGCACCGCCTGCACATTCGGGTTGGCTTTGAACACCTCGGCCAACTGGCTTTGCAGCTTCAGCAAGGCGGGCGTAGAAATATCCTCCGAAGCTTCTGTGGTTACCCGGATGCGCCCGAGATCTTCTTCTGGAAAGAACCCTTTGGGAATGGTCTGATACAGCACAACGGTCAGCGCAAAAGTTGCCAAAGCAATCAGCAGCACCAGCCTGCGGCGCGCCAACGCCGCATCAAGGGTGCGGGTATAGGCATTGGTAAGGCGCAAAAACCCAGCCTCAAAGACACGTCCAAGCCAGGTGTCGGTGCCTTCGGCCTCGTGCGCATCGGCGGGCAGCAAGCGACTGGCCATCATGGGCACCAGGGTCAGCGACACCAGCGCGGACACCAGCACCGCCAGCGAGACCACCACAGCAAATTCATGAAACATCAAGCCGATGACACCCGGCATGAAGAAAATCGGGATGAACACCGCCACCAGGGAGATCGAAATCGAAATGATGGTAAAGCCCATTTCTTTGGCCCCCACCAGGGCAGCCTTGAGCGGCTTCTCGCCTAGCTCAATGTGGCGCACGATGTTCTCCAGCACCACAATCGCATCATCCACCACCAACCCCACCGCCAGCGTGATGCCCAGCAAAGACACGTTGTCCAGGCTGTAACCCAAGCCATACAGCAAGGCCAATGCGCCCAGCAAAGAGATGGGCAAAGTGATGGCCGGGATCATGGTCGCGGCAGCACGTCGCAAGAACAGAAAAATCACCAACACCACCAGCACCGCCGTCAAGGCCAGCGTGAGGTTGACATCGTGAATCGCATCCCGAATCGAAATCGAGAAATCGCCGGTCAGCATGATGTTGACCGAGCTGGGCACTTGTGCCTGCAGCCTTGGCAACAAGGCACGAATCGAATCCACCACCTTCACCACATTGGCATTGGGCTGGCGCTGCACCTGCAACACGATGGAACTCTCGCCGTTGTAGCTGCTGGCCGTTCGCACGGACTGGAAGCTGTCTTCAACAGTCGCCACCTCTTTCAATCTGACGGGCAAACCATTACGAGAACCCACAATGAGTTCGGCAAATTGCGCCGCCTTCATGAGGTTGGAGTCCGCTTGAATCGTGAGCGTTTGCTGGGGGCCTTCCAATATGCCCAGCGGCGAGCTGGAATTGGCGGCTTTGATAGCTGATGCCAATTCATCGAGCGTCATGTTGCGCGTGTTCAATAAATCTATATTGGCGCGAACACGAACAGCAAAGCGCTTTTGCCCGTTGACCGAAATCTGCGCCACCCCATCGAGCGTAGAAATGCTCGGCGCAATCAGATTTTCTGCATAGTCGTTAAGCTCCGCCAAACTCATCGAGGGCGAAGTCATCGCCAAAAAAAGGATAGGAGAATCAGCCGGATTGACCTTGCTATAGGACGGCAACTCGGTGACCTCTGGCGGCAATGAGCGCTGCGCGCGTAGCAATGCAGATTGCACATCAAGCGCTGCCACGTTGATATCAATGCTGGGGTCAAACTCCAGCGTCAAGGAGGTCTCACCCAGAATGCTGTTGGAGGTGATGAGGTTCAAACCACCAATCGTCGCAAATTGCTTCTCCAGTGGCAAAGCCACCGATGAAGCCATGGTCTCCGGGCTGGCGCCCGGCAAACTGGCTTTCACATTGATGACCGGCGTGTTGAAGCTGGGCAGCGCCGCCACCGGGATTTTGAAATAGGCCAGCAGGCCAGCCACGACCAGTGAGAGCGACAGTGCAATGACCATCGCCGGGCGCCGAATGCACAGCTCTGAAATATTCATGCGGCACCACCTTTGATGGCCACTTCAGCCTTTTGATTACCCGTCTCCCCCGGCTCACCCTTGGCTTTTTTTGACGATTGCGCCTCAATAATTTTGCTGCCGGCACGCAGATTCTGCTTGCCTTCCACAATGATTTTCTCGCCCCCGGACAAGCCGGTGACGGCAGCAAGAGTGCCAAAAGAATAGAGCACGGCAATGGGCTTAAGCTGGGCTGTCTTATCCTCTTTCATGGCGTAAACAAATTTGCCGTCGGCGCTCGTGATCACCGCCGCCTGCGGCACCACCACCGCATCTTTGAGCGTGCTGACTGAAATTTTGGTATTGACGTATTGACCTGGCCAGAGTGCGGTGTCGGCGTTGGCGAACTGTGCCTTGACGCGAATGGTGCCAGCCACAGGATCGACGGCATTGTCAATAAAACTGAGCTTGCCATCGAGTGTTTTATCCGTATTAACAGGGCTTGCTTTCACATGAACAACGCCATGTTCTTGCGCTTGAAGCAAGCTTTGCAAGCTGCTTTCAGGCACCGTAAAACTAACCAATATCGGGTTTATCTGAGTCAGCGTCACCAAGGTGCTGCCAGGCTGAACCAGACTCCCCGACGCCACGCTAATCGCACCCACCCGCCCAGCCATGGGGGCATAAATGGCAGAGTAACTGACGGCCACTTTGGCCATTTGTATGGCGGCCTGATCTGATTTAAGCAGGGCTTGCTGGGCTTCAACCTGTGACTGCAAGGTATCGGAAGCACCCTGAGAAATAAATTTTTGCGCCACCAAATCCTGGCTACGTTTGTATTGCCGATCAAGATCAGAAAGTGTTGCCTGATCGCGTGCCAATTGGGCCAAAGCCTTTTCAAGATTCGCACGGTCATTGCGGTCATCGAGCGTAAACAACAGCTCTCCGGCACGGACAAACTGGCCTTCCTTGATATGGACACCCTTGAGCAGGTTCGTGGTTTGCGGACGAATCTCCACCGTATTGAGCGGAACCACGGTGCCACTGGCCACCAGCTCGACCGGCACATCCTGTTTCACACTCGGCACCACATTCACGGTGACGGGGGCATCAGCGCCACGCGCTTTGGGGGACTTCTCTGAAGCAGCAGGCACGGTGGCATTAGCTGCCGTGACCGGGCCACGGTAGAAATACCAAGCGCTGGTGCTGCCAAGCACGAGGATGCCTGCGAATATTTTTGCTTTCAGAAATTTCATGGGGAGATCTTGACGTTCAAAGGCAACTTCATATGCAATTTTTGCGCCTGCCAAAACCCTGCGATTTGGCCGCTCAGACCGCCATCTAGCCTCGCAACTGCTGCGAAATCAACAGGGCTTGAAACGCAGCTGTTGAGCAACAAGCATCAAACGATTTAAACCTGCCTAGGAACGCTTGAAAAAGCCTAAAAACAGCTGGCATAGATTCTGCTGTAAAGACTTCGTAAACCATTTACAAAAAGTTCTTAACTATCAGTCGGAGGAATTCAACTTGTACGCAACGGCACAACAATTCAAGAAAACCGCTTTGGCAGGAGCCGTGATGCTCAGCCTGTTCAGCGGGGGTGTTCATGCGCAATCTGCCGCATCCCAAAAGAAAGAGATCGATGCTTTGCGGCTCCAGTTGCAACAGCTCATCAAAGAAAACCAGACTCGTTCTGCTGCTGCCTCGGAATCGAATGCTGTTGAAGAGTTAAAGAAGCAGGTTCAAGAACTTAAAGCGCTGGTCAATGCGCAGCGTGCCCCCGTAGCAGCCACCGCTGCGACCGACACAGCAGCGGCACCCGGTGAGCAGCCGGACCAAGCCACCATCGACTCAACGACAGCAGCGACCAAGGCAGACATCCAGGGCGTGCGAACCGATTTTGAGAACTACAAATACGACCAGGCCCGCACCGATGACCGCAAGCGCGCCAGCGTCAATCGTAATACCACGATCACTGGCACGGTGGCTTTGCGCGGGACATTGCAAAACCCAGTACAAAACGCCGGAGTTGCCAATGCTGCAACGGCTGGCGGCACCACGTACCAGGCCGAGAGCCGTCAAAATGGATTTGACATCGGTTCAGCCTCGCTGAAGTTTGCCGGCAATTTGTACCGTGACTACGCCGAAGGAAAGAATCTGACTTATGCCCTGGGTTTTGCCTATGGAAGTAATTTCGCTGGCAGCCCCAGCTCTTCGACCAGTGCTGCGCGCACCCTGGGCGTGGCTTCGGCTACTGGCAGCCAGTTCAATCTGACCGATGCCAATCTGGCCTACAGCTTCTTCCCCACCAATGGCGGCATAGAAGACGCCAAAGGCACCTTGACCTTTGGCCAACAACTAATTCCTTTCGGCCTGGAAGCGCAAACCGATGATGAAGTGAAGCCTGTCATTACCACAGCGCAATTTGCTACAACATTGAACGGGATTAAAGACCGGCAGATCGGTCTGGTCTATCGAGGCGATTCCTTTGTGAACGTAGATTGGACCAACAACTACCGCTCTGCACTGCTGGAATACGCTTTTGGCGTAGTGAATGGCAGTGGCCCCAACAAGTCGGACAACAACACACAAAAAGACATTATTGGTCGTGTTGCAGTGACGATTCCCGCCGACTACAACAGTTGGCTGCGTCAGTTAAAACTCGGCGTGTCCTACTATGGAGGCAGCAATCCGCTGGTCAACAACACAACGACAAATGCGGTGCAGGTGAGCAAATCCACGATCAGAGGCTTCGATGTCAACTGGACTCACCTGCCTTATTCAGTTGCCTATGAATATGCCCAAGGTGAGGATGAAGTATTCACAACGACGACGGGAGCCACCACCAATACCTCGCCCCTCGTCATCAAACCATCGAAAGGCCAGTACATCAACTTTGGCTACAGCTGGGGCGAGCAGTTCCTAGCCAGCGAGAAGTCATTGGCCAAATACGATGACTTTTGGCCCAAGACTTATCAGCTGTTCTTCCGCTACGACACGTTTGACAAAGACACGCGTGTGGGCGACAAGACCAACATTGCAACGCTGGGCCTGAATATGTTCTTTGCTGAAACCACCAAACTGCAGCTCAACTACCTGGTCACTCAAAACGAAGACACAACCGTTTCTTACATAGCGGGGAATCGTCCCAAAGATATACAAGCCATCCAGGTGCAATTTCAGTACGGCTTCTAAGCAGCTTTGACCAATTAATAAAACAGGAAAAATTCATGAAAAGACGTACCTTCGCAGCAGCCATCGGCGCTGCTCCCTTGCTGGCACTGAACCCATTGCGTGCCTTTGCCGCTGATGGAAAACCCACCACCATTCGCATCAGTTTTCCAGGCGCTGGCACCGGTGGCCGCCCTGTGCAAGGCGGCTCATTCCCTGGCAACTCCCACTTATTGCGGGCCATTGACGAAGAATTCAAGGAAGACGGCATCAAAATCGAATGGAAATTCTTTCCGGGTGCTGGACCGGCGCTCAATGAATCATTTGCCAACGGCTTGACTGATTTTGCATTCGGTCACGGCGATCTACCCTTGATCGTCGGCCGCTCAACCGGCTTAAAACACAAGATATTGATGTCATCGAGTCGTGGCGGCAACAGCTACTTCGTGGTGCCCGCTGCGTCCAGCGCCAAGGCACTCGTCGATTTGAAAGGCAAGCGTCTGTCCACCTTCAAGGGAACGGCCCAGCAACTCACCCTGTACCGCTGGCTCGATAAATTTGGACTCACCGAGAAGGATTTCCGCATCATCAGTCTGGACGCCGACTCCACACTGGCTGCTCTGTCCACCGGAGATATTGATGGCACCGTGCGCGCACCGTTCGACCTCGAAGCCCGCGGCGTGGCCCGGCGCATTGCCGAACTCAAGGATGACCCCTACATTAGTACGCCGGGCTCGGTATGGGTTGGCGAAGAATTTGAAAAAAAATACCCGGCCATTGTCCAGCGGCTAGTTACGCGCTTGATCAAGGTGGCGTACTGGAGTACGCAAGAAGCCAACCGTGAGAAGCAATTCCAGCTATGGTCCACCTCGGGCACCCCTTATCTGGACTACAAAAAAGATTGGGAAACCACCGCCGATTTGCGCAACCGTATCAATCCTTTGCTTGACGAGTACTACACAACAAGTATCCAACGCTCGATTGAAGAAACGAAAAAGTACAAACTGATTCGTCGCGAAGTCAATTTCGACGGCTGGTTAGAGCCCAAGTACCTCAACAACGCGCTCAAGGAGCTCAAGCTGGAAGACTACTGGCCGCAGCAGGATGCGCAAGGAAAAATCAAAGTCCCAGGGCGCAAGCGCACCTGAAGCGCTGAAAGGTAAACCATGTCCGTCATCTCCACTGATCCCCGTATTTTCAAGTCAAGCAGGATTGAAACCAAGCCTGCGCGCGAGTTGAACACGCGCTGGCTACAGCCAGTACTACTTCAATTGGCGCGCATTGCAGCAGCGCTGCTGTTGCCAGCGGCGCTGCTGGTGTTGTGGCAGGTGGCGGTTGACAAGCAATGGATGCCCGAGCAAATCCTGCCTGCCCCCGGACTGGTCTGGCAAACACTGCTGGAGTTGTGGGAGTCGGGCGATCTGCAAACCCACTTGCTGATCAGCGCCAGCCGCGTGGGCTGGAGTTTGCTGATCGGTACAACAGTGGGGCTGCTGTTTGGCTTTGGCATGGGGCTGTCTCGTACCGTCAAGGCCTATGTCGCGCCGACCTTTGACGTGGTCGCGCAATTCCCGGTACTGGGCTGGATTCCGATCCTGATCATCTTTGCCGGTATTGACGAGGCCCTCAAAATTTCGGCCATCACGATTGCGGTGGTGGTGCCGGTGGCTGTCAATACGCTCAAAGGCATTGCCAACATTCCGCGCAACCTGTTTGAGGTGGCCAAGGTTTACCGCTTTACGGGCTGGCAGGTGGTGTTCCGTGTGGTGCTGCCATCTGCGGCGCCCAGCCTGTTCAATGGACTGCGCCAGGCCGTCATGCAAGCCTGGTTGACCCTGGTATTTGTGGAGTTGCTGGCCTCCAGTGAGGGCATCGGTTACCTGATGGTCTGGGGTCGGCAATTAGCCCAGCTTGACCTGGTCATGGTTGGCATGCTGGTCATTGGTCTGGTGGGTGTGGTGCTGGACATCGCGTTGCGACTGATCGAAGCGCATCTACAGCGCTGGCGGCACTCAGCCTTCTGAAATTTTTAAACGATCACTATGTCAACGCAAAAAAAAACCTCGATTGATTTGCGGGGCTGGGTTTTTCCACTGGCACTCATTGTCCTGTGGTGGCTCGCCACAAACCAGAACTGGGTCAACACCCGCCTGATTGTTCCGCCAGGAAAAGTCATTCAGGTTGCCCTAAAAACTTTGAGTGACCCCTTGTTTTATCAGGGTGTCATGTACAGCATAGGCCGCGACCTGTCCGGCTTTGTGTTGGGCAGCCTGGGCGGCGTGTTGCTGGGCGTCCTGCTCGGGGTTTCAAGGAAGGCCGACTTGTTCATCGGCCCCACTTTTCATACCGTTCGCCAAATATCGCTGTTTGCATGGCTTCCACTCTTGTCTTCGTGGCTGGGCTATGGCGAACTATCCAAACTGATATTCATCTCACTATCCACCCTCTACCCGGTGGCGCTGGGCACCTTTGAAGGAGTGCGCAGCGTGAGCAAAGCGCATGGCGAAGTGGCCAAGGTGTATTGCTTTAGCCGGACGCAGGTCCTGTTTCGTTTGATCTTGCCAGCGGCAGCGCCACAGATTGCCACCGGCCTGACGCTGGGCTTGGTTTACGCCTGGGTCGCCACCATCGGCTCCGAGTTTTTGCTGGCCAACTGGGGCAACGGCTTGGGCAACATCGTCATCAAAGGCCGTGCCACTTTCAACATCGAACTCATCATCTTCGGCATGCTGGTGATTGGCGGTATTGGCGTTTTTTTCAACCGGATCGCCGCCCGCATAGAAGCGCATGTTTTGCGCTGGCGCGATCATCGTTCTTAATTTTTACCTTTGCACTGGAGCGCCCGTTATGGCACACGCAGCTACCCTTGAAATCACCAATTTAAACAAGCAATACAAGGTCAAGGGGGAAACCCTTTCGGTCCTTGAAAACGTCTCTCTCTCCATCAAACCGGGAGAATTCATCAGCATCGTGGGCTCCAGCGGCTGCGGGAAATCAACCTTGCTTCGATTGATGATTGGCCTGGAAAACGATTACCAGGGCGACATCCTGCTGGACGGCCACCGGATCGTCGGTACCAGCCTGGAGCGCGGCATCGTGTTCCAGGAGCATCGACTGTTTCCTTGGCTGACCGTAGAGCAGAACGTCAGCCTGGGGTTGCTCAATGCACCCGGCAGTGATGCCGATAAAAAAGCATCGGTACAGGAACACATTGAACTGGTTGGGCTCAAGGGGTTTGAAACGGCTCACCCGCATCAGCTCTCGGGAGGCATGTCGCAACGCGTGGCCATTGCCAGAGCCCTGGTTAACCGCCCGGAAGTGCTCTTGCTCGATGAACCCTTCGGCGCTTTGGATGCCCTCACCCGCAACCATTTGCAGCAAGAGTTGCAACGCATTTGGGAGCAGGAGGGCATCACCATGATTCTGGTGACCCATGACGTCGAAGAAGCGGTCTACCTCGGTGACCGTGTGGTGGTGATGTTGCCCCGACCTGGGCGAATCAAGCGGATTGTTGATGTGCCCCTGGCGCGTGCGCGTGATCGAAGCAGTGCCGCCTTCGCAGCTATCAAGGCCGATGTTCTGGCCGAAATTACCGATAAACCAAGCGACGCTCTGGAGCCTGTTTTGTCACCTTCAAAACAGTTCTCGGACTTTACTTTCTCGTGGTAAAAAACTGTTGCGCCGCCAGCTTGGCAGCGCAACAGCTATTTGCTATAGACCGGCGCCACTGGCGCCATAGACGACAGCTGCGGCAATGAGTACCGCCACAATGAACGCGATCACGCCGCCCTGAGTTGCAGAGACGCCCGATGAGACGTCTTTCCAGCCCGTCACCATTGGCTTGACCAGATTATCTTTTTTAACCCGTGCATAAAAAACAATAGCCGCCAGGTGAATAACCACCAAGGCGATGAGTCCATTGGCAAGCCAGACATGAACACCCGTGAGCCGGTTTGACAGCGACGAGTCCACCAATGCCGACAAGGGTCCGCTGAAGTCGATCTCGTCGTTGGAAAACAGTCCTGTGCCCGCTTGAATCGCCAGCAAGCCCAACAAGGCGAACACTGAAAAAGCACCCAACGGATTGTGTCCAACGCCCTGCCACTGCCCCTTGAGATAGGCCTTGATCTTCGCGGGGGTGGGGATGAAGTTCAGGAAGCGGGCGTAGGTTGAGCCAACCACGCCCCACAGCAGCCGAAAAGCCACCAAGCCAATAATGGCCAGCCCTGCCTTGGCATGCACCCCCAACCAACTACCCCCCAGCTGACCCGTCACAAATGCAGTGAGCACAGCAACGACCAATGACCAGTGAAAAATCCGCGTAGGTAGATCCCACAAACGGATTCGCGTCAGCGAAGGAGTCGGGTTCATTTGGGAGCAGCCACTGCGGCGGTCTTGGGTGGTGGCGGGGTCACCCGAACGATGGCCGTTCCGCCTTGCTCTTCATAATCAACCGATCCCGCAGCACCGGCCACCTTGAAGCCTTTGCTGGCCAGAAGATCACCCACATCCCCAGCGCGGTGAGCACGGTTGGACACCGTGATGATGGTGCGGTCCTTGGGGATGTACGCCAGGTTCTTCTCGACCTCTTTGGCCTGAATGTTCAGGTATACCGGGAAGCTTCCTTTGACCGTCAACTCATCAGGACGGCGAACGTCGATAACCAGCAACTTCTTGGGTTTAGCCAGCAAGGCATCAATAGCTGCGCGGTCAAGCCGCTTTATCTTATGCGTCCAGACATCTGCAGCAGGCGCGGCAGAAACTGAAGTAGCAGGACCCTCTTGCGCAAACGCAAGTGAGGCCGCCAAACCCAACATGACAAACACCAGATTTTTCATTTTCATAGATTTCTTTCTTGATAGAAGGCTCAAATTAGGAGATGCATTCGCATGCTCCAGACATCCCATCGCAAAGCTGTGGCACAAGGAACTTGCAGTACCGTGTGGCCGAGACTATGCAGGGTGCAGATCTTCAGCAACCATCGTGCCAGTCGCGTTCTGGAGCTGTGCCAGCCACCCAAGTGATTGATAGAACAAGAACTTCCACATTAGAGATTGCATTCCAGCCCCCAATACTTGGTTGATACGCTGGTGAAATTTCAGGCATACCTGCTGCGCTGCAAACACATCTGGACAGCGACTGTTTGCAAATCAGCAGCCCGGCCTCCTAAAGCAGCTACAGGGGACTCTATACATTCCACCAATCTCGACGAGCATCACCAAAATATCTTTGTGAATCAATTACTTAACGAAGTCTTAAAGCCCGAAATAAATTAAACAAATTGATGGCGCGATAGTTGCTATTCACACCACGGATCAATATTTTTATTGGAGTAACTAAGTGAATAAGACCGCCATCTATCTCGCCGTATTGTTGAGCCTATCGGTCTCGGCTGTATCGGCAGCAGACGACACCAAAGCAGTCGATACTGCCAAAGCGCCACCAGCCAAATCAGCTGCGGCTGCAAAAGTCTGGTCCTGGCTACCTGTTCAGCCACAGGCCGAACCGGCGGTCAAGCAAACCAAATGGGTTCGCACCCCCATCGATTCCTTTGTGCTCGCCAAACTAGAAGCCAAGGGCATCAAGCCTTCGCAAGATGCTGACCGCGCTGCCTTCATCCGCCGGGCAACACTGGATGAGCTTGGCGTTATTCCTACACCCGAAGAAGTCAAAGCCTTTGTCGATGACCGCTCGCCCAATGCCTATGAAAAGCTGGTAGATCGCCTGCTGGCATCGCCTCATTACGGAGAACGTCAAGCCCGCCGCTGGCTCGATCTGGCCCGCTACGCAGACAGCACCGGTTTTCAAAACGACACCACCCGGCCCAATATGTGGCGCTATCGCGATTACGTGATCAATGCATTCAACCAGGACAAACCTTACGACCGTTTCATCAAGGAACAGCTCGCGGGTGATGAGATTGCCCCCGAAGATCCGAACGCATTGATTGCCACCGGGTTCCTGATTGGCTACCCAGACAACTACAACTCGCGCGATCTGGTGCAACGCAAATACCAAATTGAAACGGACATGACCGACACGATTGGTCAGGCGCTTCTGGGTACAACAGTGGGCTGCGCCAGATGCCACAGCCACAAGACGGACAAGATTTCGCAGAAGGACTACTTCCAGCTGCAAGCGTTTTTGGCCAACACCAGCGTGAACGAAAAAATACCTGCGCCAAAGGGTGAACAGGAAGCCAAATTTGAACAAGCGCAAGCCAGCTACCTGGAAGCGACCAAAGATATCCGGGCCAAGCAAAAGGCCATCCTTGATGTGTATCGCGAAGTCGGCGTCAAGTACCACAAAGAACGGTATCTGACGGACAGCCGTGAAGCCATTTTCAAACCCAAGAGCCTGTGGACATCGCTGGACCGCTGGGTCAACAACCGCCTGGATAACGTGTCCAATGACCGCGACATTGCGGCCTATATGCGCATTGTGGCCGCAGATAAAAACCATCCCCAATACACCAAAGAGCTCGATGCAAAGTGGGGCGACTACCAAAAGTTATCCGTTGAACTGAAGAAGTTTGACAGTCTCAAACCCGAATCCGGTTCAAGATTTATCTCGGCTGTGACTGAATTGGGTAGCCCTGTTTCGCCACCCACCAACGTTCGCTTTACCGGCACACACGAACGCCCACTGGAAGAAGTGCAACCCGCGTTCCCTGCGTCATTGACAGATGAGAAAGCGAACATTATTCCTACCGCAACGTCATCCGGTCGGCGCACGGCTTTGGCCAACTGGATCGCCAGCCCCACCAATCCGCTGACAGCCCGGGTGTACGTCAACCGGGTGTGGAGCCAATACTTTGGCACCGGCATCGTGAAAACCGTTAGCGACTTCGGCAAAGCCGGCGACAAGCCGACCAACCCGGAGCTGCTGGACTACCTGGCGGGCACCTTCGTCAAAGAAGGCTGGAGCGTGAAAAAGCTGCACCGCGAGATTCTGCTCTCCAGCGTGTACCGCCAGTCCTCTGATCATCGTGATGAAGCCTACAAAGCCGACCCTGAAAACAAATTGCTGGCCGTCTTCCCGCGCAAGCGTCTGGATGCCGAGCAGATTCGTGATTCACTGCTGGTAGCGTCTGGCCACATCGATGGCCGGGTCGGTGGCCCCGCCGTTTTGCCTCCACTGCCCTCGAATGTGGTCGCAGGTAACAACACCTTTGATGACAATCCATTCTGGACCGTGTCCAAAGACCTGAAGGACCACAACCGCCGCAGCGTTTATGTGTTTACCCGCCGCAGCGTTCCCTACCCACTGCTGGAAACGTTTGACATGGCCAACCCCCAGTTGGTTCACAGCAAGCGCGATGTAACGACCACACCACTGCAGGCCCTGGCGCTATTTAACAGCGACATCGTGCTTAGCTGGTCGCAAGCCCTGGCAGGTCGCGTCATCAACGAGGCAGGAAGCAACGAGTCGGCCCAACTCGACAAGTTGTACCAAATTTTGTTGGCACGTAATGCCGACAAAACCGAAAAAGCAGCTTTGCACGAGTTCCTGATCAAGCAGGAAAAAACCATCAAGGAAAAAGCTGTTTCGGGCAAGTTTGCCGTTAACACCCCGACGGGGTTGAAAGATGGCAGCGGGCAGGACCCCGTGTATCTGGCCGCCTTTGTTGACCTGGTGCATACCGTGGCCAACTCCAACGAATTCAGCTACCGCTTCTAACGGTCACTCACCTCATTTATTTTTATAGGACACAGCATCATGACCAACAATTCACGCCGTGATTTTTTACTTAAAGCCGGTTTGGGCGGCGCCGCCCTCAGTGGCGTTCTGCCCGGTGGCGGCTTCTTCTCTGCAGCAAGCGCTGCCGAACTGGTTGACCCACTGGCACCGAAGCAGCCACATTTCCCGGCCAAAGTCAAAACTGTGATTTGGCTGCACATGGACGGCGCACCCAGTACGCTCGATCTGTACGACTACAAGCCCGAACTCATTCGCCTGGCCGGTCAGTCGGTGCCAGATTCATTCATGAAGGGCATCAAGACCAGTACGCAAGGCGGCGTTGGCAAGCTGTTCGTCTCCAACAAGCGCAGCTGGAAGCAACACGGCGAGAGTGGCGCCTGGTTCTCGGACCTGGTGCCCAACATTGCCCAGCATGCAGACAAGATCGCATTCATCAAGTCCAGCGTGACGGTCGGCGCCACCCACGACATTTCCATTCTCAAACTCAACACCGGCGGCGTGAATCCTGGACGACCCTCCCTGGGCGCCTGGGTCAATTACGCCCTGGGTTCTGCCAACAAGGATTTACCTTCTTATGTGGTGCTCTACAACGACAAGCAGGAACCCCGCGCCGGTTCGGTGAACTGGAGCTCGGGCTTCTTGCCCGCCACTTACCAGGGCGTGGCGTTTCGCCCCGGTGACTCTCCCATCTTGCACCTGGACCGCCCCGAGTTGATGTCGGCCAATGAGCAACGCAGCTCACTGGACCTGCTCAAGCGCCTGAACTTGAAAGAGTCTGCACGCTATCCACAAGACACGGAATTGCAGGCGCGGCTGCAGTCCTACGAGCTGGCTTCGCGCATGCAGAAGTCGGCCCCCGAGGCAGTCGATCTCAGCAAGGAATCGGCCGCCACCAAAGAGGCTTACGGCCTCAACGATGAAGCTACCCGCAGCTACGGTACGGTGCTGCTGCGGGCACGCCGTTTAACCGAACGTGGTGTGCGCTTTATTCAGGTGGTGTCCGGCCCGGCTGTTGAAGACGGCGAATTCCGCAACTGGGATGCGCACAGCCGCCTCGATGACAACCATGGCAAAAATGCACGCATGGTGGACAAACCGATTGCAGCACTGCTGGCTGACTTGAAACAAAGTGGTTTGCTCGACAGCACCTTGGTGGTTTGGACCTCTGAATTTGGCCGCACTTCGTTTGGTGAGAGTGGTGACGGACGCGACCACAACCCTTGGGGCTATACGCAGTGGATGGCAGGCGCAGGCGTCAAAGTCGGCACCACATTCGGCGCCACCGACGACATTGGCTTGCAAGCCGTGGGCAAGACGGTTGACACCTATGACCTGCATGCCACCGTGTTGCAACTGCTGGGCCTGGACCACTTGAAAACCACCTTCCTGAACGATGGCCGCTCAGAGCGCCCCACCGTCGTTTACGGCGAAGTCATCAAGGAGTTGTTGGCTTAATCCGCCAGCGTTGAGGATCATGCCCGCCCGCTGGACTGGCGGGCATGTATCACTCTCACATGCCGAGTAAATACCATGCGCAAAAAAATCCTTAAATTTGGTCTTCACCTGGCCCTGACAGGCGCGCTGCTGTCGGCCTACGCCTCAGTCGTTGATGCTGATTTGATGCAAGTGATGGAAGACAAGCAGAAAAGCCTGAGTTCCAATATTTCGCTCAAAAATGCCAAAGATGCGTTGGCCGATGCCAAAGAGCTGGAAGAAATGTTCAAGGAAGTTGGCACTTTCTACGAGCAAAAAGGCAATGCGTCAGATGCCGTAACCTGGTCGAAAGAAAGCCGGGAATTAGCGGGCGTGGTGGTGGCGCAAGCGATTGTGGCCAACGATTTTGATACCGCATCGAGAAAGTCCGTGACCATGGCCAAGAACTGCAAGGCCTGCCACCAAGCTTACAAAACGACCGATTAATCAGCGCCTGCCGTCCTCTCAATATTTCCAAAGAAGTCCATGAATCGTTTTCTAATTTCGCTGTTAATGACCCAAGCGCTGGCCCTGCCCGCCATCGCGGCCCTGAAGGTGGGCGACGCAGCCCCCGACTTCAAGGCGCAAGCCTCCAAGGCGGGCAAAGAGTTCACGTTCTCGCTCAAAGAAACGCTTAAAAATGGACCGGTGGTTGTGTACTTCTACCCTTCCGCCTACACCGGCGGCTGCAACATTCAGGCCCACACGTTTGCTGAAAACAACGACAAATTCATCGCGGCTGGCTCCAGCATTATTGGTGTGTCGCTGGACAGCATTGCGCGGCTCAACGACTTCTCGGCCGACCCGGATTACTGCGCAGGCAAGATTGCCGTCGCCTCCGATGCAGACGGCAAGATTGCCAAAGCCTTTGACCTGACGGTGAAAGAAGCCAGTGCAGGCAAAAAAGATACGCGCGGCGTCGATATTGACCACGGGTTTGCCGAGCGCACCACCTACATCGTGACTCCCGATGGCAAGGTGGCTGCCACGCTGGGAGGCCTATCGCCAAGCATCAACGTTGACAAGGCCCTGGAGACCGTTCAAAAATTAGCCGCCAACCGACAAACGGCGAAAAAACTGTGATTTTTCCCGCTGTGAAAAAGCTCTTTCTCGCGGCCAGCATGCTCGCCCTTGTTACCTCAGCCATGGCCGGTGACGCACCCGACATGGCCCAGCGCATTGGCAGCGGCAGCGTTGCGGCAGGCAAGCTCAAGTCCGAGACCGAACTGTGCCAGGGCTGCCACGGTGAAACGGGGGTCAACTCTGTTTCGACCTATCCCAAACTCACGGGGCAGTATGCCGACTACCTCGTCAAGCAGCTGCGCAATTTCAAATCGGGCGAGCGCAAACACCCGGTCATGACCGGCATGGCGGAATACATCCCGGAATCCGACATGGTCGATATTGCGGCATTTTTCGCCAGCAATGACACCATGCAAGGAGATGGAACAGGCGCGAACGAACAAGCTATAAACCTGTTTTTCAAAGGCGATTTGAAGCGCGATATCGTGCCCTGCGCCAGTTGCCACGGTGTGGACGGCAAAGGCGCGCAATCGGGCAGTGACATCTACCCGGTCATTGGCGGCCAGCACAAACTGTATTTGCGTGAACAGCTGCTCAATTGGCGCAACGGCGTGCGCAGCAATGGCACGGGTGGGGTGATGAACTTCATTGCCAAGTCATTGAGCGACGCTGAAATTGAAGCGCTCTCCAATCACATTTCGGGTTTGTGATGACGCTTTATCCAACCCTTTTTCTCACCCCGTCTGAAAGTCATTTGCATGTTGCCCAAGTCTTTTAAATTGAGTTTGCTAGCGCTTGTCAGCGCGCTCAACCTGGCCGGTCCTGTTGCCGCACAGGACGCTGCCCTATTGCCCACAACGACCCCGGCCATTGCAGGCGTCGTTACCGCAGGCACCCCCATTGAGCTGATCAAAGAGGGGTTTACCGGTACCGAGGGACCGGTCACTCTGCCTGACGGCAGCCTGATCTTTACCGAAACGCAGGCCAACCGCATCACACGCATTGCCGCCGACGGCTCAATCGCACCCTATCTCGACAACAGCAACGGCGCCAACGGGCTGGGCTTTACCGCCAATGGTGATCTCTATGCCGTTCAGGTGCTCAATCCCCGGGTTGGCATTGTTGCGCCAGCCACCAGAGCAAAAACTCTGGCCGATCAATTTGAAGGGCTCCCGTTTGGCCGCCCGAACGACATCGTGGTAGACCAACACGGTGGCGTTTATTTCACCGATTCCGGTGCATTCCAGACCAAGCCAGATCAAGCGCCAACCGCCAAGCCAGCGGTTTATCACATCCCGCCTGGCGGCGCTTTGCAGCGCATTGCCAGTGACATTGAACGCCCCAACGGCATTCAATTGAGCCCCGACGAAAAAGTGCTTTACGTGGCCAACACCTTGGGCCAATACGTGCTCGCTTACGACCTGACCAGCGACGGCACGGTAGGCGCACGGCGCAACTTTGCCAAGCTGGCGGGCTGGAGCAAGACCGATACCGGCTACTCCAGTGGTGCTGACGGTCTGGCGGTCGATGCCCGAGGTCGCCTGTATGTGGCGTCCAACGCAGGCATCGAGGTTTTCAGCGCCACCGGTGAGGCCCTTGGCATCATCGCGCTGCCCAAACGGCCCCAAAATCTCGCTTTTGCTGGCGCTGGAAAAACAACGCTTTATGTCGTCGGGCGAGGTGCTGCTTACAAGATTAGCGTCCTCACCCCCGGCTTTGCCGGTCGGGCGAAATAGATACTTTCTTCCATTTTTTCAATCAACCTAAAGGAAACTCCCATGAAAAAACATCTCAAATCCCTTCTCGTGCCATCCCTGGCAGCAGCCGTTCTCGCCGCCTCCCTCGGCGCCATGGCCCAGCAAGCCCCCAAGCCAGAAGCCCTGATCAAATGGCGTCAATCTGCCTTCCAGGTGATCTCCTGGAACTGCGGCCGCATCAAGGCCGCTGTTGAAGGCCAGTTCAACAAGGAAGACGTGATCAAGTCGGCCAACGCAATTGCCGCCGTAGCCAACGCCGGTTTGGTCGGTCTGTTCGCACCGGGCACCGAGCAAGGCAAGGGTTGGCATGACACCACCGCCAAAGCTGAAGTATTCAAAGACAACAAGCGTTTTACAGAACTCAATGCCAGCTTCGCCAAAGAAGCCAATGAACTCGTCACCATCGCCGCCAATGGCGATGCAGCTGCGGTGAAAACCCAATTTGGCAAGCTCACGCGCACCTGCAAGGCTTGCCACGACGACTTCAAGAGCAAGGAATAAGTCCCATGTTCCAACTGAAACATAAAACCAGCGCAGCCCTGTGCGCTGCGATTGCCGCGCTAACGTTGGCCTCGGGTGTTGCCGCGCAAACCGCTGCGGCACCGGCGGCACCTGTGCCAGGCGCACGCTCAACCGACCCGGCCAAACCTCTAAGCTTTTTTGTCACCAGTGAAGGCTTGGGCAAAGGCGCCGACCTGGGCGGACTCGCCGGTGCCGATGCACACTGCCAAAAGCTGGCAGCGAGCGTCGGGGCCGGGGACAAAACCTGGCACGCCTATCTGAGCACGCAGGCTGCCGATGGCAAACCAGCCGTCAATGCGCGCGACCGTATTGGCAAAGGCCCCTGGTTCAACACCCGCGGGGCGGTGGTGGCCAAAGACCTTTCGCACCTGCATGGCGACACATTGGAAGAAGCCCGCCTGGGCAACAACCTGACCAAGGCAACAGCGTTCTCGGAGAAAAACGAGGCCATCAAGGGCGCTGGCGACAAGCCCAACGAGCACGACATCCTCACCGGCTCGCAGCCTGACGGTCGCGCCTACACGGATGCAGCGGACCACACCTGTAAAAACTACACCAGCAGCGCCGCCGAAGGCGCGGCACAACTCGGCCACTTTGACCGCACGGGTGGCGGCAACACATCGTGGAACTCCACCCACCAAAGCCGGGGTTGCGGTCAAGCCAACCTAGTATCAACCGGCGGCGCGGGACTGTTGTACTGCTTCGCTGTCAATTAAGCAGCGGCTGTGCATGATAAATAGCGGGGGTTGAATCAACACTCGCTATTTAATTTGTAGCTTCTCACGCTGTCGAAACGGGGGCTACAGCCTGCTTTCCCGCGCCTGATCACCAAAAATTTCCTATCATTTCATCTCTTTCGGCCATTCTCGTGTGCGGATGCTCGATCAGGTAATTTTGCGATGCAAGACCTGAATCACAAATCACAAATCACAAATTCTCGCTATATCATCTACCAACATTGATCAGTGCGCCTAGTCATATTTTTAAATCAAGGCCTAACCGTGTACCCAACTGTCATCATTCCATCGATGAACCCCATCCTGTGCGAAAAAGCACGCGCGTTCATTCCAGCAGATTGGCCGGTCATAACCAAAGACGGAAATCCACTAACGCATTTTGACGATTTACGGAAACTGAATATCAGCACGCGCTGGGCAATTAATTTAGATGAAGACTGTTTCCTCATGGACCCGGACGGTGTGCTGCGACTGATCCAGCTGATGGAAGAAAAAGACTATCAGACTGCGGGAATTCAAGATGGTTCGAGCTATGCGCGTCAGCACAACCCGGTAATATTCAACCCTTTCTTCTTTATTTTCAACGTAGCCGCGGTGCAGGCAGCTCCTAAGCGTGATGGAGATATCGTCTCCACCAGCGAAGCGTACCGTCATCTGGTTCGCTTTACCGACGCGCCCTATGCATTCGATAATTTTGAACCTTATTACCGATTCTTTCTCGATCTTCTCCAAGCCGGATGCAAGCCACTATTTCTAGCTAACCATGCCTATGAAGCGTTTGACGAGCGCGGATACAACTTGTGCAAGCCCAGCATCGTGCGCGGAGAAGATGGCGGTGAACTGGCGATTCATGCGTGGTACTCCCGCCTGTATCACGAACCCGTGGTGCAGGATCGTATCGCCGTTTGCGAAAACTATGCTAATGCACACTTGGTGCGAAATCAGGGATGAAATTACCGACCAGACTTCTGCCCACAAGAAATTTCTGAAATTTTGGGTCAGGTCTTGTATTGCAACATTTCCATCCACCGCTCCAGCGAATGCATGAGTATGAAAAACCTCTATAGCCACCGCCAACAGTGCATAGACAGCTCTTTTATTCATAGCAATTTCCATTTCACCCTTCCTCCGATTCAATTTCCTCCGCCCGCAATATCCAACTCACCGTTGCGTAGTGCAGACCGAAGGCTTGCCCGATTTCTTTGAGGCTGTAGCAGCTGGTGGTGCAGCAGCCCGACGCTGTGCGCGGGGATTTCCAAGACCTGCCCCTTATGCGCCTCCCCAGAAGGCATCACTTTTGAGTCCATGTATCGTCTGCAAGCGCAGCATTTGCGCCCACCTTGTCCCATGCCGCTTGTGCATTGCCTGCGTTAACCAACGCAGCCCGTTGCTCAAAAAACTTAGCGGTCTCCATGGCGCTGATCTTTTCAGCAATAGCGACCACGAAAAACTGGTTCATGGTGGTGTCATCGGCAGCGGCAATCCGCTTGGCGGCTTGCTTGAGCGATTCTGGTAAGCGAAGGGCGTAACTGCTCATGACTTGGAACTCCTTGTGACGGTTAAGCCAAAGTGTTGAAAAGCTTGCTCAGGGTTGAGCACGGGGATACCAAAAAGCTTTGCGGGACCAAAGTCGCGCAGGTTGTAAGTCACGATGGCATGGGCCTGCGCATTGGCAGCTGCTTCAAGAACCATTTCGTCGGCGGGGTCTCGCAATTGCGGTCTCCATTGGTAATGCGTAGTGACTGGCTCAATGATCCCTGCAAGCTCATTCAAAATAGCGTCGATGTCGCTGACCAGGAGTCCAGAGGCAGCCAACTGACTGGGGCGCTTGAGGACATCCTCATATTCCAGAAAAAGCGCAGGGCTGCAACACATCGTGACCTGCTTAAGTCGAATGATTTGCATCAGTGCAAACGAGGGCCCATACCGATTGCGTGTGGCAGCCACCAGGATGTTGGTATCGACAAGCAGTTTTGGTGTATTTTTCATATCATTGGCGATATGAGTATCAGGTTTGATTTGGTCGATGTCAATCAAATTTTTGCTTCATAAAACTTTAGAGTCAGGTCTTGTATTGCAACATCTCCACACTCCCATCCAGCGAATGTATGAGCATTAAACACCCAGCTATCCACTGCCAGCAGTGCGTAGGCTGCTCTTTTATTCATAGCAACTCACCGCCCGCACCAGGGCAATCGCACCTAAATTGATAGCAGCAATCCACGCTGCCAAGCCAAATCCGAGGAAACTATAAGCTTCTCAAATTTTGGACAAAATGATTGATGAGCAAAAGCACAGGGATAAGCTTGCTGGAGCACTTGGGGCGAATCCCCGATCCCCGGGTCAAACGCACGCTGCGCCACGAACTGATGGATATTTTGGTGATTGCCCTGTGCGCAGTCATTGGCGGGGCCGATGATTGGGTCAGCGTTGTGCAGTTCGGCAAAGCCAAGATAGACTGGTTCTCTACCTTTTTGAAGCTGCCCAACGGCATCGCCTCGCACGACACCTTTGGGCGGGTGTTCCAGATCCTTGACTCCAAAGTGCTCGAACAAGTGTGCATCGAATGGCTTCAAAGCATCGCTGATCAAGTTGAGGGTGTGGTGGCCATTGATGGCAAAAGCCTGTGCGGCTCACGCAACGGCAAACAGTCCCCGCTGCATATTGTGAGCGCCTGGGCGTGTCAGAACAGCATGCTGCTGGGGCAGGTCCAAACGGACAAAAAATCCAATGAAATCACTGCCATTCCCAAATTATTGAAACTGCTCAGCATCAAGGGTTGCATCGTCACCATTGATGCCATGGGGTGTCAAAAGGCGATCACCCAAGCCATCATCGACACTGAGGCCGACTACGTGCTCACCCTCAAGTCCAATCACCCTTACCTGCACCGGCAAGTGGCCTCGTGGTTTCAAAAGAACCATGAAACCGATTTTGCCCAACAAACGTATAGCTACAGCCTGGAGAATGCACAGACCAACAATCACGGTCGCATCGAAAGCCGGGAACATTGGCTCATTGGCAAGTGCCCGAGTACTTGAGACGGGCCACCAAGCACTGGACGAAGCTGCAAACCATCGCCATGGTGCGTCGTACACGTCAGGTCGGCGACAAGAGTAGCGAGGAAACTCATTACTACATCTGCAGCTTGTCTTTGAGTGCAGGGGCCAAGAGTGTCGCCCAAGCGATCCGCAGCCACTGGGCGGTGGAGAACTCACTGCATTGGTCGCTGGATGTGGCCTTTCGTGAAGACGTCAGTCAGGTATGCAAGGATGAAGGGCCTGCAAACCTAGCGTGCATACGACGCCTAGCACTCACCCAGCTTAAACGCGAGACCAGTCTAACTTTCATGAATCCAGGTCGACGCCCCGGATGATGAAAGAAACTTGGGGGTGGAGGTGCCGAGGGAGAAGTCGAGAAAATTCTTTGGGGGCTGACACCCCGATATCTAACTTGACTCACCCACACCGACTCGTACCCCGAATTGACTCCATCGGTTTTGCCGATGAGATCTCACGTTAAACAGGGCTGCCAGCCGCGAGGCCGGACAAGCAATTTCGGTGGGGTACCCCGGC